>ENA-OXWO01000078-OXWO01000078.1-human-gut-metagenome-genome-assembly--contig:-NODE-78-length-27116-cov-4.763830_pt1 | contig 27116 bp, 19 predicted proteins | sample MGYA00244690_ERZ652723 | MGnify/ENA primary metagenome ERZ652723 (study PRJEB26926, sample SAMN06164725) | human gut metagenome | biome: ENVO:00009003; feature: ENVO:2100002; material: ENVO:00002003...
GTATGAATATGAAGACACAGAACTATCGATACCTGCTATGCATGGCCGTTGCCCTGCTTGCCGCCTGCTCCGATGCCGGAAAGGGAAAAGAGTCCGAGGAAGGGGTGGCAACCGTCCTGCCAAGTGAAAGCAATGAAGTGACCGTGAAAGTCCTGAAGCGGGCGACCTTTGAGCATGAACTGGTGAGCAACGGAAAAGTAACCGCCGGTGCCATGGCGGATTTGCGTTTTGAGACCACCGGTGTAGTGGCACACATCTACGTGAAGAACGGTGACCCGGTGCGCAAAGGGCAGAAACTTGCCGAACTGGATAAGTTCCGCCTGAAGAACAAGACCGCGCAGGCCAAGGATGCCTTGGAAAAAGCGGAACTTGAGCTGCAGGATGTATTGATAGGGCAAGGCTATCCGGTGGGGGATGCCTCCAAAGTACCTGCTGACATCATGAAGCTGGCCCGCGTGAGGAGCGGTTACGACCAGAGCCTCGCCCAGTATGAGCTTGCCGCGTATGAAGAGGAACACGCCACGCTGGTTGCGCCTTTTGACGGGGTAGTGGCGAACCTGTTCTCCAAACCGTTCAACGAGGCAAGTACCTCGGAAGCCTTCTGCTCCATTATCGGCACTCAAGGTATGGAGGTGGACTTCACGGTGCTGGAAAGCGAACTGCCGTTGATAAAGAGTGGCGACAAGGTGATTGTTACCCCTTATTCGGATGCCGGTTCCAGACAGGAGGGGCGCATCACCCAAATCAATCCTCTGGTGGATGACAAGGGGATGGTTAAGGTGAAGGCTACCGTCAATGGCAAGGGACGGCTGTTCAGTGGGATGAACGTGAGGGTGAACGTGCACCGCTCTCTGGGCGGACAGCTTGTAATCCCGAAGAGTGCCGTGGTGTTGCGTTCGGGCAAGCAGGTGGTGTTTACCCTGAAAGACGGAAAGGCGCAGTGGAACTATGTGCAGACCGGTCTGGAGAATGCGGAAAGCTATAGTATGGCCGACGATGCCCTGAAAGAGGGCGATACGGTCATTGTGACGGGAAATGTGAATCTGGCACATGAAGCACCGGTGAAGGTGGTTGATAGATAATGAGTGATAAGTGGTAATTCAAAATTCATAGTTCAATTGATAAAGTTTTTGATACAGCGGCCTATTGCCGTACTGATGGCATTTACAGCATGCTTCATTGTCGGGCTGGTGACTTACTTCACCTTGCCGGTATCCTTGCTGCCCGATATTGCCATCCCGGAAATTACAGTGCAGGTGTCGGCGCAGAATACCTCGGCGCGTGAATTAGAGAATACGGTGGTGAAACCTCTGCGGCAGCAGCTCATCCAGGTGGCGAAACTGAAGGACATGGACAGCGAGACGCGCGATGGTGCAGGCATCATCCGCCTGGGCTTCGACTTCGGTACGAATACCGACCTTGCCTTCATAGAAGTGAACGAGAAGATTGACGCCGCCATGAACTATCTGCCCAAGGATGCCGAACGCCCGAAGGTGATAAAGGCAAGTGCGACGGACATTCCTGTCTTCTACCTCAATCTGACCCTAAAAAGCGACAGTGCATACGGCAAGGTGGACGAACGCGCGTTTCTTGATTTGTGCGAGTTTGCCGAAAATGTCATAAAGCGTCGCATCGAGCAGTTGGCGGAAGTGGCAATGGTGGATGTCACGGGTTTGGTCGAACGCCAGTTACAGATTGTGCCCGACCCGGATAAGCTTGCTGTGTTGGGGTTCTCCATTGAAGACATAGAAAACGTGCTGGCGCAAAACAACGTGGAGCCGGGCAGCATGACCGTGCGCGACGGCTACTACGAATACAACATTAAGTTCTCCACCCTGCTGCGGACAGAGGAGGACGTGAAGGGCATCCTGCTGCGAAAGGAAGGACGTATCATCCGCTTGGGAGACTTCTGCCGGGTAGAGATTGTTCCTGCCAAGGAGAAAGGTGTCTCCATGAGCAATGGCAAGCGTGCCGTTACCCTTGCCGTCATCAAGCAGGCGGACGAGAATATGGAAGACATGAAGCTTGCCATCAACAGCACGATGGACTACTTCAAGAAAGTATATCCCGACATTGATTTTAGCATCAGCCGTAACCAGACGGAGTTGCTGGACTATACCATCTCCAATCTTCAGCAAAATTTGTCGTTGGGTTTCCTGTTCATCTGCATTGTGGCGGTACTCTTCTTGGGGGATGTCAAGTCGCCGTTCATCATCGGGTTGAGTATGGTGGTATCTATTGTCATCTGCTTCCTGTTCTTCTACTTGTTCAAGATGTCACTCAATATCATTTCTTTGTCGGGATTAATCCTGGCGTTGGGTATGATGATTGACAGCAGCATCATTGTGACGGAGAACATTTCGCAGTATCGCGAACGGGGCTATTCGTTGCGGCGGGCTTGCGTGACGGGAACGAGTGAGGTGATTACGCCCATGCTGAGTTCGTCGCTGACCACTATTGCCGTATTTGTGCCGCTGATATTCATGAGCGGCATTGCAGGGGCGTTGTTCTACGACCAGGCATTCTCTGTTACGGTGGGGCTGCTGGTTTCCTACTTCACGGGTATCATGCTGCTGCCGGTCCTCTATATGCTGGTCTACCGGACGGGGTTGCGCGGCAGGTCGTGGTTCTCCCGCATCCGCATCAACAATCCGTTGAAGGAACATACGCTGGACCGTTTTTATGATGCGGGCATCGACTGGGTATTTTCCCATAAGACGGTAAGTATCATATTCTGTGTGGTTTCTATTCCTCTTTGTGTCTTTCTGTTCTATTCCATAGCCAAGGAGCGTATGCCGCAGATAGACCAGAATGAACTGATAGTCCATGTGGGATGGAACGAAAATATACATGTGGACGAGAACCGGCATCGTGTGAATGTGCTGTTCGGACAGTTGTTGGACAAGACTGTGGAACAGACGGCTGCCATAGGCCAGCAGGACTATCTGCTGAACCGTGAGCAGGCTCTCTCTTCTTCGGAGGCAGAATTGTATTTCAAGACTTCCTCGCCTGACGGGATTGCTCCCTTGCAGAAGCAGGCGGGCGAGTGGCTGACACGGGAATATCCGTTGGCGACAGTCTCCTTTTCTCCACCCGAAACCGTGTTCGAGAAGCTTTTCGTGACCGGGGAGGCCGATGTGGTGGCGGAACTTTATGCCCGTAACAAGGAGAAGGCGCCGGCGGCGGAAGAATTGCGCGGACTGGAACAACAGTTTGCGGAGCTTACGGGGACAGCGCCCGTAGGTATCGCTTTCGAGAACCAGCTTGACATAAGCATCCTGCAGGAAAAGCTGTTGCTCTATGACGTTTCGTATGACGAGCTTTACCGTACGCTGCGGACGGCATTCAAGGAGAACAGCGTAGCTATGCTCCATTCCTACCAGCAATACCTGCCTATCAGCATTGTGGGCGAGGAGCGGACAGTGAATGAGGTGCTGCAGCAGACATTGATACAGACCCGTCCGGACAGTAAGGGCGAAGTGGAGCATATTCCGCTTCGGGAGCTGGTAAAGGTGCGTCCGGCCGAGGATTTGAAAACGATTACGGCAGGACGCAACGGTGAATATATACCGTTCCGTTTCTATGAAGTGGACGATGCTCCGGAGTTGATGGAAAAGGTGAAGCGGGAGGCAGATGCCACGGGTGACTGGGATACGGCCTTCTCCGGCAGTTTCTTCTCCAACCGCCAGATGCTGGACGAGTTGGTGGTGATTCTTTTCATCTCTATCCTGCTGATGTATTTCATTCTTGCCGCCCAGTTCGAAAGCTTCGTGCAGCCGCTCATCGTGCTGCTGGAAATTCCGATAGATGTGGCGTTCGCCTTGTTGCTGTTGTGGATATGCGGGCATACCTTGAACCTGATGTCTGCCATCGGACTGATAGTGACGTGCGGTATCATCATCAACGACTCCATCCTAAAGCTGGATGCCATTAATGAATTACGGAGGGCTGGTATGCCGTTGCTCGAGGCCATCCACGAGGCGGGGCGCAGAAGGCTCCGGCCCATCATCATGACATCGCTCACCACCATTTTCGCTATGGTTCCGCTGCTGTTCTCGTTCGACATGGGCTCGGAGCTGCAGAAGCCGCTTTCCATAGCGATGATTGGGGCGATGTTCGTGGGGACACTGGTCAGTCTGTTCATCATCCCGTTGATATATTGGTTTATTTATAGAAAAGAAAGAGCATGAAGAAATTAAGTCTTATACTTTTGTTCAGTCTGGGAGCCCTTTCCGCTTTTGCCCAACAGCGGATAACGCTCGATTTGCAGCAGACCATTGCTCTGGCGAATGACAGTTCGCTGGAAGCCTTCCGCACCAAGAACATGTATCTGGCCGGTTATTGGGAATACCGCACCTATAAGGCAAACCGCCTTCCCAGCCTGACGCTGAACATGACTCCGGCACAGTACAACCGCGATATCACCAAGCGTTACGACTCCGAACAGGACCTTGACATCTATCGCAGCCAGCAGTCCTTCTATGCATACGGCAATCTTGCCGTCAGACAGAATTTCGACTTGACGGGCGGTACGTTCTATCTGGATACGGAGCTGGGCTATATGCGGAGCTTCGGTGGAAACAAGTATACCCAGTTCACCAGTGTTCCGGTTCGTTTGGGCTACTCGCAGAGTCTGGTCGGTTACAATCCTTTCCGTTGGGAACGCAGGATTGAGCCGCTGAAGTACGAAAAGGTGAAGAAGGAGTATATTTACAATGCAGAGCGAGTATCCGAGCAGGCCACTACCTATTTCTTTGCGCTTGCCATGGCACAGGCGGAATATGACTTGGCCAAGGACAATGCCGTCTCCACCGATACCCTCTACCGCATCGGCATGCAGCGCTTGAAAATAGCCGCCATCAGCCGTGCCGACCTGCTGACGCTGAAACTCGACGTGGTGAACGCCCGCAATACTTTGCAGAATGCCGCCAGTGCCTTGAAGCGCGCCATGTTTTCGTTGGCATCTTTCCTGAATATGGAGAAGAACACGGATATCAGGGTGTCGCTTCCGGGACGTCCGAGGGCGCTGACCATACCGGTTGATGAGGCTTTGCTGGCCGCTCAAGCCAACAATCCGGAATTTCTGGGGCTTCGTCAGGAAGTGCTGGAAGCCGAGCAGACAGTAGACAAGACGAAGAAGGAATCGCGCTTCAATGCCAGCATCAACGCCAGCGTCGGCTTCAACCAGGTGGCGGAGAAATTCGGTGAAGCATACAGGCATCCCATGCAGCAGGAGATGGTGTCGGTCAGTGTCTCCATTCCACTGGTGGACTGGGGCGTGAGGAAAGGCAAATACAACATGGCGAGGAACAATCTGAACGTGGTGAAGACTTCTGCCAGGCAAAGTGAAATCAGCATTGAGGAGGAGGTTATCATGACCGTCAGCGACTTCAACGTCCAGCAAGCCCTCGTCGCCAGTGCCGAAGAGGCCCTCGACCTTGCCATCCTGGCGTATAACGAAACCCGCCAGCGCTTCATTATCGGCAAGGCAGACATCAACAGCCTGACCCTCTCGCTGAACCGCCAGCAGGAAGCGCAACGCAATTACATCTCCGCCTTGCAGGACTACTGGCTGAATTATTACAAGATACGGAAACTGACGTTGCACGACTTTGCCAGCGGATTTTCGCTGTCGGAAAAATTTGATTATAATAACTGATGAAACGAGTTTCTTCCTTCACCGTCATAGTGGCGTTTGTCTGCCTTGCTTTGGTAGGGGTGGCGTTGATACCGCTGCTCCCCGTCAAGCTGAATCCGTCACGCAGCCTGCCCGGCTTCACGGTGGGTTTCAGCATGCCTGGCACTTCGTCGCGGGTGGTGGAGATGGAAGTGACCAGCAAGCTGGAATCCATGCTGGCGCGTATCCGCGGAGTGAAGCGGCTGAACTCCACCTCGGGCAACGGCTACGGCAACATTACTGTGGAGCTGGACAAGCATGCCGATGTCGAGGTAGTCCGCTTCGAAGCTTCCACCATCATCCGGCAGACGTGGCCCCAATTGCCCGAAGGTGTCAGCTATCCCACCATTCACATGAAAGTGCCCGACGAGAACGCCTCACGCCCTTTCATGTCCTTCACACTGAATGCCCCTTCCACTCCGATATTGATTCAGCAGTATGCCGAGGAGCATATCAAGCCGCGGCTGGCAAATATTCCGGGTATCTATAAGGTGGAACTCAGCGGTGCCACGCCCATGGAGTGGAGACTGGAATATGACAGTGAACAGTTGCGCTTGCTGGGTGTGACCCTATCGGACATCAGCGAGGCAGTACAGCGGCATTACCGGAAGGAATTTCTGGGTACGCACAATGTGGATACAGGTAACGGTAGCCGGGAATGGATACGCCTGGCACTGGTGCCGGAGAGCAACTCCCTTGGTTTTAATCCTGCTGCCATCACCGTGACGGCTACCGACGGGAAACTGCTCCGCTTGGACGAACTGGTGTCGGCTGTCCGTATGGAGGAGGAGCCGCAAAGCTATTACCGCATCAATGGGCTGAATTCCGTCTATCTATCCATTACTGCGGAAGAAACTGCCAACCAGTTGCAACTGAACCGTGCCGTGATGGACGAGATGGAAGCTGTTCGGCAGGTACTTCCTGTCGGATATGAAGTGCATACCAGCTATGATGCGACCGAGTACATACGGGAAGAACTGGACAAGATTTACTTCCGTACCGGTTTGACGGTACTCATCCTGCTTGTATTCGTATGGCTCATTACTCGTAAGTTGAAATATCTTTTTCTGATAGTTACCAGCCTGGCTGTAAATATAGCGGTGGCACTTATCTTCTACTACCTCTTCGGACTTGAGATGCAGCTTTATTCGCTGGCGGGTATCACTGTCTCGCTGAATCTGGTGATAGACAGTACCATTGTCATGACCGACCACATTCTGCACCGGCGTAATCTCAAGGCCTTCCTGTCGGTGTTGGCGGCAACCCTCACTACGATGGGTGCGCTTGTTATCATTTTCTTCCTTGACGAGAGGATACGGCTCAACCTGCAGGACTTTGCAGCGGTAGTGATCATCAATCTGGCTGTTTCCTTGATGGTGGCATTGTTCTTTGTTCCGTCGATGATTGAGAAGATAGGACTGGTGAGGCGGATTACGGGGAAGAAGAGGCGTCTTGTCTTGCCGGGGCTGACGCAAACATTCAAAACAAGGTTGGGACGGATTTTCAGACGTTTCCCCGTTTATTTCTCCTGCTGCTACTCTGCTCTCATCCGTTTTCTGTGCCGTTGGCGCTGGGCTGTATGCCTGCTGTTGCTGTTGGGTTTCGGTCTGCCTGTTTTTCTGTTGCCCGACAAACTGGAAGGAGGGGGAAAATGGGAAGCTGCTTACAATAAGGTATTCGGTTCGGATACCTATAAGGAGTCGGTGAAACCCGTTGTGGACAAGGCACTGGGCGGCAGCTTGCGGCTTTTCATACAGAAGGTGTACGAAGGCAGTTACTTCACCCGTAATGAGGAGGTGGTGCTCTATGCCAACGCCAACCTTCCCAATGGCAGCACCCTCGAGCAGATGAACACTTTGATGAAACGTATGGAGACCTACCTCAGCCGGTTCAAGGAAATCAGGCAGTTTCATACTTCCATCTACAGCCCCCGGCGTGCCAGTATGCAGATTTATTTCAAGAAGGAAGCCCGGAACAGCGGTTTTCCCTATACACTGAAAGCCAATATGATAAGCAAGGCACTGGAACTGGGAGGCGGCAGCTGGGGCATCTACGGATTGCAGGACCAGGGGTTCAGTAATGACGTCCGCGAGAGTGCCGGCTCCTACCGCATCAGGATGTACGGCTACAACTACGACGAACTCTATGAGTGGGCGGAGAAGCTGAAGGCCAAGCTGCTGACGCACCGGCGTATCAAGGAAGTGCTCATCAATTCGGAGTTCTCCTGGTGGAAGGATGACTATCAGGAATTCTACTTCAACCTGAACAAGGAGCGCATGGCGCAAGAGGGCATCGACGCGCAAGTGCTTTTCTCTGCGGTGCGCCCCATCTTCGGCAAGAATCTGGAGATTGGCTCGGTAGCGGCCGAGCAGGGAACGGAGAAAATCAAGCTCTCTTCCCGCCAGTCTGCCGAATATGACATCTGGGCGATGCAGTTCTTTCCCTATGGAGTAGGAAACGGCAAGCATTACAAGCTTTCCGAACTGACTACTGTGGAAAAGGGACAGATGCCGCAGGAGATTGCCAAAGAAAACCAGCAGTACCGCCTCTGCCTGCAATACGAATATATCGGCTCCAATGAGATGGGCAACAAGATACAGAAACGTGACCTGGAGGAGTTCAACAAACTGTTGCCGATGGGTTATACAGCCGAGTCGGACAGCAACAGTTGGTCATGGGGCGAGAAGGACAACCGCCAATACCTGCTTCTGCTGGTGGTGATAGCCATCATCTTCTTTACGACCAGCGTTCTGTTCAACTCCCTGAAGCAGCCGCTTGCCATCATCTTTGTGATTCCGGTTTCTTATATCGGGGTATTTCTTACTTTCTATTGGTTCCGGCTGAACTTCGACCAGGGCGGTTTTGCCTCGTTCGTCCTGCTGTGCGGCATCACGGTGAATGCCAGCATCTATATCCTGAACGAGTACAACAGCATCCGACGTCGTTTCCCCCGTCTTTCCGCTCTTCGTGCCTACGTCAAGGCGTGGAATGCGAAGGTCGTTCCTATTTTCCTCACGGTAGTTTCTACCATTCTGGGATTTATCCCTTTCATGATAGGTGAGGACAAGGAGGCTTTCTGGTTTCCATTGGCGGCGGGTACCATTGGCGGACTGGTGATGTCCGTCATCGGTATCTTCTTTTTCCTGCCGGTTTTTGTGCTGAAACAGCGTGATTTTCTTAGGAAATGATTACTTTTGCTCGATTTTGTTACCTGAATGGATACTTGAATTTTAAATATGGAAAGTGCGGAGTACTCTTTGGATGAGTTATTATGTCAGTCTCTTCTGTTGTTTCGTCAGTATCGGTTTTATGATGCTCCGGAATGTGGAGAAAAGGCATTCCGGATATTGGAGGAAGCCCATGTATGGATGGGGCGTACGCAAGAGTGTGTGGATATGGCGAAATGGGGGTGCGTGATAGAGTGTCTTGCGCAGAAATACTACATAGAAGATGATACGGATGCGATTCTGGAAGAAATTGATGCTGCTTTGGTTGCGCATTGGAAGAGGATAGAGAAAATCCATGCAGAAGTCACCACCGTTTATTTATGGCTGGGGTACTATTTCCTGCTACGTTTCAGAAACCGGGAATCCCGTTCCCATTCCCGTTGTAAACAGATAATGTCCAGCTTGTTGTGTGCTTTGGTCGAAATCTTCCGTAAGGTGGAGAAGGGGGGGAGCCCCGACAGAAGTCTTGTCACATCTTTCGGTAGATGTTTGGGGAGAGACCGTCTGCTGGATGGAGCAGGTACATGATTCCCGTCTTTGCGAGAAGCAGTCGTCAGCTTTGCTGGCACAACTCTATAACCTGAAAAGTGTGGAGTTGGAAAAAGGTCCGGGAAAGCAGGATGCTTTGCTCCAGCAGATTCTGGAGTTTTATTGCTTTTAAGGGAAAATTATCTCTGCTTAGTTTTATCATTTCTGCTTCCACACTTCCACCTACTTCCTGCATCCCTTTATTCATCGGCATTACAAGTGCTGTGGAAGCAACTCAAAAAGGTGGAAGCAACTTTTGCTTCCACAGCGGAAATACGCCGGAAGGTAAGTTAATATCTTGTTTGTTAGTGTATTAATAGAATGTGCAGCATTTTGCAAATATCTTGTTTACACGATAAGCGTTTCGTGTAAACACGGTATTAACTTCGTAAAAGACCGTTTACCGATAGACTGCAGCTGGGCTCATAATAGGAATAAGATAGGTGCACAGTATGGGGAAACTATGAGTATAATAGGTGTTCAACGGTTATGAAGCACCTTGTTGACGGTCGTTAGTCGAGTGGTTGACGGCCGTTGGCAGAGCGCATCACGGCCGATAGGCGCTGATAACTCCGTACAGAAAATGGAAAGGAAGCCTATGTAAGGGGAAACAAGCTCTGAGCTATTTGTTTTGTTTGCCACATTTATCTTGTTTTTGTACATTATTGAGGCGGTTTTTTGTATCTTTGAAGGGAGGGGCTGTAAAAAGCTTGTTCTCATCCAAAGTTTAATTATATATACATGAATTATGAAGCGATGTATAGTACTGTTCATAACATTCTGCTGTGCAGTTGTTTCTAATGCGCAGACAAATGGCATTGTGACTGATGGGGAAAAAGGATTGCCGTTGGCTGGTGTGAATATTTATCTCCAAAAGGATTCTGTGGGCATAGGAGTTATACGTAATGATAATCTGGTAAAGAACATGTTCATATGAAAAAACTGCTATATCTTGGACTTTTGTCCGTTTGCGTACTGTTAGGTTCTTGCGTAGAGAAGAACGTATTCAATGCTTTTGATAAGGTAGAGAGGTATATGGATGTATATTCTGACAGTGCATTGCTGCTGTTGGAGCAAATTCCTCATCCGGAGAAGCTTCGTGGAAAGCAGCGGGCAGACTATGTGCTGCTGTTGACACAAGCCCGTGATAAGAACTATCTGGATAGCATGCAGTCGGATTCGTTGATAAAGTTGGCGGTAGATTATTATAAGAATGGGGGTGATAACGTGAAAGCGGGGAAGGCATTGTTTTATTATGGCAAAGTGATGGATTTGCAGGGGAATGATACGCTGGCTATGCAAGCCTATTTGAATGCTTTGGCTAAATTGGAGAAAACGGAAGAGTATAAGCTACAAGGCTTGGCATATGAGTATATCGGTATTTTGAATGCAGATAGAAAGCTACACAAAGATGCTCTTGATAATTATCAAAGTTCGGTATATTGTTTTCAAAAGGCAGCCGATACTTTAGGGGTTATATATGCTTATCGGGATATTGCTCGTATTTATTATGTAGAACAACAATATGACAGTGTTTATAACTACATCAATAGGGCTTTGTCCTTGTGTGAAGAAAAGAAAGGATGTATCGATTTTGAACGAGTAACTCCTTCTTTGTTACAAGTAAAAGGAATTGCAAAAAGAAATGAGGGAGATTTGGAAAATGCAATAATCTTGTTGAAAACTGTGGTAGAGACTGAACAAGATAGGCATTCTATGCATCACTGTTCAATGTCATTGGGGAACATTTATTTAAATCAAAATAAGTTGGATGAGGCAAAAAGATATTTTACTTTAGCTTTGAAATCAGAAAGGCCTCGTACTCTGGCAGGGGCATACCACTATTTGTATCTGTTGGAAAAGAGGCAGAAAAAGTATGCAATGGCTCTCTATTTCAAAGAGAAGTCTGATTCGTTGTTGTCCGTTGACCTGGATGCTAAACAAGCATCTCAAATTTTGACTTTGCAACGTAAATATGAAAAAGGAAAGCTTCTTTTAGAAAAGCAACAAGTTGAACACGAAAAGAAAATACAGTTTTATTTTGGGATGGTAATCGTTTTATTTATTATCCTATTATGTCTTGTTTTGTATTTTCTTTTAAGAAAAAGATACAAAGAGATGTTCCGGAAAAATATGCAAGTAATAAAGGAGAATGAGTGCATGATTAAACGATATGTTTATGAACTTGATGTGTTGAAACAAAAAGCAGGTGAAACAGCGGAAACAAATAGAGAGAAGGTTGGTAAATTGAATCAAAAGATTTTGCTGTTGGAGAGTGAGAATAAAAAAATACGTGAAAATGTATGTGTAAATGGTGTTTATCTCTTGGATCAATTGAAGAAGGAAAAGCTGATTGTGAAGAATATGACCAAACAAGAGAAAGAACAGCTCCTTGAATACATGGATTTGATATATGGTAATTTGATTTCTCGGTTAAAGAAAGATTTTAAATTAACGAGTGGTAACCTGATATTGATAGCTTTGCTTAAAGTTGGTTTCACTACCACTGAGTTGATGTTTACTTTTGACTGCGAGATGAATTCTATTTTTACGAAAAAACGGAGATTGAGGGAGAGCTTAAATTTGGATACTACTGATAAATTGGAAGAATTTATAACTCTTTATTAGAAGAACTTCTTGCTTTTCGTCCATTAACTTAGTAGCTTTTTTTTTAGTATTTTCTTGATATATAGTTTGTTATTCTCTTTTGTGTTGTCCACTTGTACTTTTCCTAAGAAGTGATTAAATGGCTATCTTTGTTACATTCAAAACTAAAGATACTATGAAATCATTTTTTATTTTGTTAAGTTTATACTGCTTCTTTGTGGTAAATGTAGTGAATGGAAAGTCAGTAACTTTTCCTTCAAGAGTAGAAATCATCATGGATGAGGATTTTGATTTACCGGATGGTCCGGGGAATGGTCACCGTTCTATTCCTCCAGTGACTCCTTTTTTAGCATTTTTGAATGATGACCACTCCATTGACTTGGAGTTCTATCAATCTATAGGTGAGATTGAAATTGTAATTTCTCAGAATGGGGATGTTGTTTACTCTTCTACTGAGAATATTGACTCTCCAATATTGAGAAAAGTACAATTACAGAAAGGCTTAGTTGGTGATTTTTTACTTGAGATAAAAGGTTTGGATGGAGCTTATGCATTCGGTAGATTTACTATTCATTAATAATGGCTATATAGCACTATGAAACAAATCTCATTTTGCATCACTTGTATGAATCGGCTTAAACATTTACAAGAAACTTTGGAGAAGAATATTCTTGATAATTTCTTAGTAGATGAGGTCGAGTTTGTTGTGCTGGATTATAATTCGCAAGATGGATTAGAAGAATGGATTGCTCAATCTATGATGAAATATATTGAGATGGGTATTCTTGTCTATTATAGGACTACTGAACCAGCTTATTATCGACGCAGCCATAGCAGGAATATGGTTTTCAGATTGGCAGAAGGAGAAGTAGTATGCAATTTGGATGCAGATAATTACTTAGGTAGAGGGTTTGCAGAGTTTATGTTAAAAGAATTTAACAATAAAGAGCGTCTATTTTATACGAGTAATCTTTGTTATCGTGATGTTTTCGGAAGGGTCTGCTTGGAAAGAAAGGAGTTCGTTGAGGCGAGAGGATACAATGAAGTGTTTGTAGGATATGGTTTGGAAGATGTTGAATTTTTCAATCATTTGTTGTGTAGAGGGCTTGTGCAGGAAATTTTTAATCAGAAGGAATTTTATAATGTTTTGATGCATGCAGATGAAGAGCGGATAGCACAAGAGTTTTTGTTGAAGAAGTTGCAGAGTGTCTATCTGGATTATATAAATCCCTACTCTACGAGAGTATTGATGTTGTATAAAGGACAACGTTTTGGCATAGGAGTGATACAGAACAATATTGCAATGAATTATAATCATCCGGATGAATCAGACATGCTAAAACAATGTATAGGGGATAAATATCGACTTGTGATAAAAGGAGAATGGAAAGAAGGAATATGGGATGAGATGGAGAACGGAATTCGACTGAATTTTAAAGATGAGGAAATGATACTTAGAAACAAATCTAATTGTTTGTATGATTTTAATCATCAATATTATAAAGTTAAAGATGCGAATCTGATAGTGGTAATTGTCATGGGTGTAACAGAGGCTATAAACTATCTGAAGATGAAAAAAATGGATAATGATTGTAAAACGGTAAATCCGAATGGGTTCGGACAAGGGATTGTATATCGGAATTTTGATTATACTAATAAAATACTCTTGGCATAATATGAAACAGAATTATACGTTGATGGGAGGAAAAGCGTGGTGTTGTTTTTCTGTTTTTTATTCTCGAAAAGCGTGGGGAAGCCTCTTGACTGAGGTTGTCTCATTCTATCGTGAGTTCCAAAGTTTGTTTCATTATTTTGTGGCTTATTTCTCTGAACAACAAGGAGAACATATCAAAGTCACTTTTTCGTTTGATATTGAGAATATGGTTGAAATACAGGAAAGGGTCGATACTCATTTTTTACTTTTCTTGAATCAAAATCCGTCAGTCCATCCTAAACAGTTCCCTTTCGGAGAAGATTTGTGGTGCTTTTATCCTAACAATTCTTTGGTCTGGAATCAGTATAAGATACAATATCCGGATTTAGATTTATTGCTGGATAAACAATTTACACTTTGCCTTTCCGGATTTTTGAGTGATACTTATGTGGGAGGCAAAAAGCAAATGGAGGGAGAGAACTTTAATTTGCTGGAGCAAATACAACAAAAAGTGTTTACAGAACAAAATGGGATTAGGCTTGCCAAATGGGGATGTTTGATAGAATGTTTAGCTCAAAAGTCTTTGATAGAGATGGATGTGGATGAACAACTTACAGATGTGGATGAATTCTTGATAGCTTTGTGGCAAGAGATGAAAGTGCCTTATATGGGTACATTTCAGTTCTTATTGTGGGTAGGAGATTATTTTCTATTTCGTTTCTATGACGAGAATTCTTTGTTTCGCTCTCGGACTTCTTGGATGTTGGAGCAAATAGTATTAGGTGTTGAACGGCTTTTCTGTCAGTTTGAGTATAGAGTGAGGTCTGTTGAACCATTGTTTTTATTTCCAGTTGATGTTTGGCGAGATTTAGGTGAATGGTTACTGTGTGTGGAGAAAGTTTGTATATGTGAGTCGGTAAAAAATGTATTAGCTAAGTTATATGCTTTACCTGAAATGGAGTTTTTGTTACATTGTAATTTCCCAAAGAATACTTTGCGTTGGAAATATCGTGAAATAATATTTGTGGATAAATAATAGAGATAGTTTTATGCTATACATAAATTGAATGTTTAATTAAAATTTTGATGACAATGAAAAAGTTAGGTAAGATTAAATTGGATCAGCTTAATAAAGCTGAACTCAGTGAAAAGGAGTTGAATCGCCTTTTGGGAGGAGAAAACTGTTGTTTGTGTGCTTGCGCTGGACCGTCTGGACCGGTTGACAACTTTAATGCAAATGTTGCAGGTAGTCTGTACTCTCCATCGTGGACTGGCGGTACTCATGGATCACATAGCATGTAGGAATAGTAGTAAATAATACAAGTTTGATGTTTTTTATTCTTTCCTTGTTTATAGGAGAATAAAAATTGTATTTTGCAACTGTTTGAATTGTGAAGTAAGTAATTTGTACCGTTATTTTGGAAGTAGTGGAAGTGCATGATATGTGTGTTTTCTACTACTTTCAGAATGAGGTATATTGATGATTGTATTTATGAAAAATTGTTTTTTACTGATAGCTATTGCTTCATTCTTATTAGGATGTAGTGGCAATAAAAAGGAGAATACTTTGCAAGATGAAGAGGGTACTCCAGTTATTAATCTATCATCAGACAATGTGTCTAAGGTTGCTTTACTACCATTGAGCGAAGCTGCTGCGAAAGTGGAGATTGTTTCGTTGGAGGTGACGGACGAATCTCTAATAGGAGAAATTACTAAAATGAAGGTGACTGATTCTGACATCTGGGTGAAACATTATAAAGACAATCATGTCCTCCGATTTTCACGTTCCGGAAAGTTCTTGAATAAGGTAGGCAAAGTTGGACAAGGACCGGAAGAATATATCAGAATGGCTGATTTCTTCGTGGACGAGAACACCAAAGAAGTATATATCCAGACGACAATAGTTGGAGTTAAAGTCTATGATTATGAAGGCAATTATAAGCGGACAGCTGCAAAAACATCTCCGGATGATGTATTTATGACAATGTATTTCCAATTTGCATTGTATGATAACAAGTTCTTTATAGCTCAAAATCTGGCATTTATCAATAAACCGACACCAAAAGATTCGGTATGGTCTTTTGCATGGGTTGATAGTACTTACCAGAAAAAAAAGATATTCAAAAATCCGGCACATATCGGGCGTGAAGAGGAAATTATGAAGAACGGAATTAATTTCCAGCAGTTTGTTAACTATTGGTTAGAACCTTTTACCAGTATAGATACCTATGGCAATCAGTTGACCTTGAAATATCCGGATACCGATACGATTTATCGTTATGACAGCCCTGCGAATGAGTTGGTACCTCAATATATCATTTCAACCCATGAAGAAAAAGGTGATTATGGGGCGACTCATGTTTGGTTTAGGGAAAGAAGCGCTTTCGATTATTTTTCCATATATTCTTATTATCCGAGTAAGGATAATATCTATCTGCTGTGCAGTAAGGGGGAAACCATTTATACTTATTGTTATGGCAAACAGACTGGAAAAGTGAAAGTAAAAGAGCGAAAATCCGAGATTACGGAACGAATGCTGGGTAATCACACCCTTCGTAGGCTGGAAGGTGCTAAGTACTTTATCTTGGATAATGATTTGTGTGGAGGGTCGTTCCATGTAGATTATCGTTCACAAGGAAAGTATTGGATAGATGTACTTATTCCGAACAGTGAAGACAACTGGATAGATATAGACGAGATGAGAACTTCTGACGTAAAGGATGAATCTCTAAAAGCAAAATTCATCCATACTTTGGAGAATGTAGAGGAAGAGAGTAATCCGATATTGGTAATTGCTACATTAAAATAGTAAATGATGGATAAGTCTTTTTTGATAACTACTGGGAATCAGCATCAATATGTATATTCGGATGCTTTGTGCTATTTTCTTTATGTGCCGGAAGAAATGGCAACTGTAATGGAACATATGGATGCATCACTTGTTGATAGAACAAATTATTACGAACGTAAACTGAAATATCTGAAAGAACATTGTTTTTTTGAAAAGAGAGAGGTAACATTTCAAACAGATTATAGTGAAGAATTGGTAAAACGAAACCTTGCAGGGTTGCGGCAATTATTGATTGAAGTAACTGATAGGTGTAATTTGGAATGTAAGTATTGTGGTTATGGTGAATTTTATTCTAATTATGACCGGCGAGAAACAGGTGACCAGTCTTTTGAAAACGTAAAACTATTGGTAGATTATTTGACTAAACTATGGTGTTCTGATTATAATGTTTCTCATAAAAATGAGATTACAATTGGATTTTATGGCGGAGAACCTCTGCTGAATATGAAACTGGTGAAGGAAACAATTGCCTATATTGAGAGTTTGAATTTGCCTTCTTTGATTTTTAATTACAATACAACCACGAATGCTATGCTACTGGACCGGTATATGGACTATTTGGTGGAAAAGAATTTTAGTATTCTGATTAGTTTGGACGGGAATGAGGTGCAATCTGCTTATCGGGTAGATAAGCATGGAAATTCGTCTTTCTCACGTGTAGTCAGAAACGTAAAGAAACTGCAAGAAACCTATCCGGATTATTTTGAAAAGAAAGTAAATTTCAACTCTGTATTGCATAACTTGAATTCTGTTGCAGAATGTTATTATTCCATCAAAGAACTGTTTGGGAAGAATCCTCGTATGGCGCAGCTAAATACTACTGGGCTTATTCCGGAACGTGTTGAAGAGTTTTCTAAAATGTTTAATGATAGAGTGAGGAGCTTTGATGAAGCAGTGCAACACGAGGATTTGAAGTATACTTTCATTAAGGATGGCAGCCGTTCCGTGAGCTATCATTCGATGTTGATGCGATATGGTGGTAATCGTTATGCTACTTATTTGGATTTGTTTGATACGGGGTGGGAAGACCGATACATTCCCACAGGCACTTGTCGCCCTTTTGAACGCAAATTATTTTTGACAGTTCGTGGAAAAATTCTTCCATGCGAAAAGATTGGACAAGAACATGCTATTGGATATCTGAAGGATGGAAAACTGAATTTGGACTGTGCAGCTGTAGCTAAATATTATAGTTCGATGTACGAAAAGGTAGTAAAAAGCTGTCGACACTGTTATTTAAAAAGGAGCTGCGGTCAGTGCTTGTTTTTGTTGAAGGAAAAGAATGGGCAATTGATATGTCCCGGCATACAAACGGATGCTAAGTTGAAAGAGGAGTTTGGGATTTTTTTAACGTATGCTGAGAATTATCCGAATCATTATGAGGAGTTGTTATCTTCTATTGTAGTCGATTAATTGAAAAAGGAGTAAATGCAATGAATTATTTATTTTATTTGGAGCCTTATGCGTTTTTGTTGCGTAGTAATGACAAAACAGTAGTTTATAATACTCTGAATGCAACTTATTTGATTTGTCCTGATTATCCGATTGTACAGTTGATTATTGAACAGTGGCAAAATCCGACGAATGGGTATAGTGTTTTGTTGGATAAGGAAATGATGGAAAACGAAGTTGTAAGACATTTTGTTGAGGCTGTAAGAGAATTGTTTTCGGGTGATTGTATAGAATATGACGGGAAATTTCCTAAGCCTTATATCTTTCAGCCAACTTTGTTCTTGAATTCAGATATACGTGTCAAAGATGAGGAAAAAAAAGCCTCTTTGGGAAATCGTGTTATGGAAAACCTTAATGAAGTAAATCTGTATTTACCGGCAACGTGTGAGTTGGAGTGTCCGGCTTGTACTTCTTACTTCCATCAAATAAATCACTGTACTGTTCACTCCGGTGATGGACTGAAAACAGACGATTATCGTCGATTAATACGCCAATTCTTGATGAATGGCATTAAACGGATTAATATATTTGCAGGAGGAAATCCGAATAAAAATAGCTATGTTAGGCAATTGCTTCCTGACATGGAAAAATCAAAGGTAGATGTGCATTTGTATTTGGATAATACATTCTTGTGTAGTGAATATGAAGAATTGGTGCAACAGACCAAATGTGTTTTAGAAGTTTTAGTCCATGCTGAAGGTTTTGGTAATCAGCTGACTGAAGATATGCAGAAGTTCCCGTACGATAGAGTGAAGTGGAATTTGATAGTATCCAATGAATCTGATATGGAACGTATAGAAAAAATGGAGATACCTGCAGAAACGGTAGTTCAAATAAAACCTTTTTATACAGCGGAAAATAAAGATTTCTTTAGAGAGTATGTCTACTTGGATATGCAAGATATATTGGCTGCCCCTATTGATAGAAAAACGATATTTAGGCATCGGACTTTGAATGATAATTTTTTCGGTAAGTTAACAATTTATCCTTCGGGAGAAGTCTATGCCAATGTGAATTGCAGTGTATTAGGAAATATACAAGATTCATCTTTAAAGGAACTTCTCTATAAAGAAATAACAGAAGGAAATGCTTGGCTTAGAATTAGAGGCAATGAAAAACCTTGTAACCAATGTGTTAATAGGGATTTATGTCCCTCTATCTCTAATTATGAGCTGGTGATAGGAAAAAACAATTTATGTAATATACCAATTGAATAAGTGGACGTATTCCCATATTATCGTCAGCTTGATGCCATGGATTGTGGTCCTACTTGCCTACGTATGATAGCTAAGTTTTATGGTAAGAGCTATTCTTTGCAGACTTTGCGTGCCCGTTCTTTTATTTCTCGCAATGGTGTTTCCATGTTAGGCATCAGCGATGCCGCTGAGTCTATTGGTTTCAGAACGTCCGGAGTTCGTGTCTCTTTTGAACAATTGGCGGAAGATGTTCCTCTGCCTTGCATTTTGCATTGGAATCAGAGTCATTTTGTGGTTTGCTATGATGTTAAGAAAAAGAAAGGGCAATACTCGTTTAGAATAGCAGACCCTGCAACTCAGTTGGTTACGTATAATGAACTGGAATTGAAGCGATGCTGGTTAGCTACCAAATCGGACGGAGAAGAGAAGGGGACTGCACTTGCACTGGAACCCACTCCTGACTTTTATAATGGTGAGGGAGAACCGGAACTGAAAGAAAGAGGGTTGCGTTTTTTCTTCCGTTATCTGACTCCCTATAGGAAAGAGTTGTTTCAGCTGATATTGGGCATGTTGGTGGTGAGCTTACTTCAGCTTATCCTACCTTTTCTTACGCAAGCCTTGGTGGATGTGGGTATCAGTGACGGAAATTTGAGCTTTATTACCTTAGTGCTGGTTGCGCAGATTATAATCTCGGTATCACAACTATCGGTAGAGTTTATCCGTAGCTGGATATTGTTGCATGTGAATACGCGTATATCCATCTCCCTTATTTCGGACTTTTTGGCAAAGTTGATGAAGTTGCCGCTTCATTTTTTTGATACGAAGATGGTGGGAGACATTATACAGCGCATTGGTGACCATGACCGTATAAAGAATTTTCTGACAGGTTCTTCTATTAGTACGCTCTTTTCCTTTGTCAGTTTTTTCATCTTTGCTATTGTACTTGCTTACTACAATTTGGTGGTATTGGGAATCTTTCTTTTAGGTAACAGCTTGTATATTGCCTGGATACTTGCTTTTATGAAATATCGCCGTGAATTGGATATCCGTCGGTTTGCACAAGCAGCCGGAGAGCAGAGTAACCTTGTGCAGATGGTGACCGCTATGCAGGAAATAAAGTTGAATAACTGCGAGACACAGAAGCGCTGGCAGTGGGAGCGTATTCAGGTGAAACTGTTTAAAATCAGCGTAAAAGGGTTGGCTTTGGGGCAAGTACAACAAGTAGGTTCTGTATTTTTCAATCAGACCACGAATATTATAATCTCGTTTATTGCGGCAAAGGCGGTGGTGGAAGGGGAGATGACACTGGGTATGATGATGTCTCTGACTTATATCATCGGTCAGCTCAGTGCGCCGGTCTCTTCTTTTATAGGATTTGCGCAGCAGTTTCAGGACGCCAAGATAAGTCTGGAACGGCTGAATGAGGTACATGGGAAACCGGATGAGGAGCAGGATATTGCTTCCAAATTGTCCGTTTTGCCTGAGAGACGGGATATAAAGATGGAAAATGTGTGCTTCAGTTACGATGGAGCGGATAGAGACTATGTGCTGGATAATGTCTCTTTAGTGATTCCCGAACATAAAGTGACAGCTATTGTAGGTGCGAGCGGGAGTGGAAAGACTACTCTGGTGAAACTGATGCTTGGTTTCTATTCGCCCAATAAGGGGGCTGTGAAGGTGGGTGATGCTTCGTTAGAGAACATAAATCCCCACTTGTGGCGTGCCAAGACGGGAGCCGTGATGCAAGATGGTTTTATCTTTTCGGAAACCATTGCGCAGAATATTGTTGTGGGAGAGGAGCAGGTTGATGTGGAGCGGCTACGTCACGCCGTGACGGTGGCCAATATCCGTGATTTTATAGATTCTCTTCCATTGGGATATAACACCAAAATCGGTATGGAGGGGAATGGTATCAGCCAAGGGCAGAAACAACGTTTGCTGATAGCACGTGCTGTGTATAAAAATCCGGAATTTCTTTTCTTCGACGAAGCCACCAATGCCTTGGATGCAAATAATGAAAAAGAGATTATGGAACATCTGCATGAATTCTATAAAGGGAAAACCGTAGTGGTAGTGGCGCATAGGCTCAGTACGGTGAAGGATGCCGACAAGATTGTGGTGCTGGATAGGGGATGCATTGCGGAAGAAGGTACCCATCGGGAACTGACGGAGCGGAAAGGAATGTATTATCGGCTGGTTAAGAATCAGCTGGAATTGGGTAGCTAATGAATGGAGGAAGAGAAGATATATAAGGATATAGAACTTCGCAGTGAAGAAGTGCAGGAGGTGATGAACCACATTTCTCCTTGGGTGGTGAGGTGTGGGATTACTGTCTTGGCAGTGATTCTGTTGATGGTACTGGTTGGTTGTTGGATATTCAGGTATCCGGACACCTTGGCGGCAGAGGTGACTCTGGCCACGGAGGAACCTCCCGCCTTTGTGCTGTCACATGCTACTGGGAAACTCGATACGCTTTATGTGAAGAACGGGAGTTTGGTGGAGGCAGATACGGATTTGGGTGTGATTGGTAATGCGGCATGTTCTGAAGATGTACGTCTCCTTAAGAAATGGATGAAGGCATGGGAAACGCAGGATTATGATTGGCAGAAAGGAGTGGAGCTTTTTATCGGCAGGCGCTGGCAGTTGGGGGAACTGCAATCGGCTTTTGCAGCTTTCATTACTTCACTTACAGAATATGCACGTTTTATGGAGTTGGACTATTACGCTCGGAAACTTTGTTTTCAGGAAAAACAACTGGGTGGACAACGCTCCTATCTTCGGTTGGCAGAGCGGGAATATGAGTTGATTGATAAGGATATAAAGCTTGCCGAGAGTATGTATATCCGTGATTCTATTTTATATGTGCGCAAGGCGATGATTGCTGCGGAATTTGAGGAGTCTGGAAGCAGATATTTGCAAAGTTTGCGTTCTAAAGAAGAGGTACGTATGAGTTTGCTTCAGGCAGAAATGCAGTTGGTGCAACATGAGGAGAATATGTTGGATATACGTAAGCAAGCATACGATGAGGAACAGAGTCGTCGGACTGATTTAAAGAATGCCATAGGGCAGTTAGCCGCGCAATTGAGTGCATGGGAGCACTCTTATTTATTGAAAAGTCCGGTCAGGGGGAAGGTTACTTTTATGACGGTTTGGAGTCGTAACCAGAATGTGAAAGCCGGTGAGACGGTTTTCACGATTCAGCCATCCGACAGTTCAAGGGTGTTAGGTAAGGCTCTACTTCCTTTGCAGGGTTCGGGTAAGGTACATGTGGGACAGCGGGTGCATATACGTCTGAATAATTATCCCGACCAGGAGTTTGGCTATGTAAAAGGGCAGGTTGCAAGTATCTCTCCTGCTCCAACGGAAGAGGGAATGTATATAGTAGAAATAACTTTGCCTGACGGCATGCAGACCAACTACGGCAAACAGCTGCCTGTTTCGCGTGAGTTGAAAGGTACGGCAGACATTATCCTTGCTGACAAGAATGTATTGGAAAGGTTGTTGGCTCCGTTGAGGAAAGTGGTGGAATATGAAAAATAGTTCTATGTAAATTTCGTAATTCATTTGTTTTTAGTATGTTTGTGCTATTCGTATATATAGTATGAAATACTAAGGAAGAGAATGTTCTTAATGAAAGTATGAAAAGAAGAGTTAAAGCATTGACTGTTGTTTTGGCAATATGTCTTATAACTGTTTTTATTCGATGTCAGTCGAATGAAACTCCTATTCAGCAACTTGTAGTTGTTGTGAATGGGGATTCTATTGAGATGGTTTTTGTGAAAGGAGGTACATTTATGATGGGATGTACAGATGAGCAGGGATGTGACTGTGAGGATAACGAGAAACCAGCACGTAAGGAGTCGGTATCTGATTTTTACATAGGAAAATATGAAGTTACTCAAAGGCTGTGGAGGGCGGTTATGGATACTGATTCCATTTTGCCGTTTAATGGGGGATGCGAAGATTGCCCGATGGAAAATGTAAGCTGGAAAAATGCGCAGGAGTTTATCGGTAGATTAAATGCTATGACCGGTAAAACATTTCGTCTTCCGACTGAGGCCGAATGGGAATACGCAGCGCGTGGTGGACACAAAAGTAAGCACTATAAATACAGTGGCAGCAATCAGGTAAGTGAGGTGGCTTGGTATGTTGGGAATTCCTCTGGCGGACAATATGGAGAAGCTGGAACTACCCGTCCGGTAGGTCTGAAAAAAAGCAATGAATTGGGATTGTATGATATGAGTGGCAATGTTTGGGAGTGGTGTGGTGATTTGTACACTAAAGAATACAAGCAAGGTGGTAAGTCTATCCATCCGGGATGGCCTTTTGAGGGTACTTATCTTTTTTTCCGCCGAATATTGCGAGGTGGAAGTTGGGGAGGAACAGCAAAGGGGTGTCGGGTGTCGTACATTGATTACGACATTGAGAATTATAGTGACGAGTATGGAGGTTTTCGCCTTGTGATGGAGCCGGAATCGATTAAATAATGTAATTAATGATGATAAGTGATATTTTACTACTTTCAGAGTAATGAATAGAAATGGTATGAGATATATGTGGAAATTCTTTTTATTATTGATGTTGGTTGTAACTTCGTGTTCCGAAAAGCAGATTGATGGCAATGTAATTAATGTTGCGGAAGCAATGAGTAGATTGTCAGAAGGACAATCTGTACAAAATTTGTTTTCCAGCATAAGTTATATTCCTTTGGAGACTAATGAGCAGGCTATTATAGGAAAATATCCGGAGTGCATAATTATGGATAGTGCGATATTGGTATCTTCTGTCCATCAGAATCTGAAGCTTTTTGACCGTACTAACGGGAAGTATATTCGGGATATTGGACACGTAGGTGCTGATCCGGAAGGATATGCAAAGGATTCATGGGGGAAAGTGAGCTTTTGGGCTGATGCGGTTCGGAGAACCGTTTATCTATTGGGATGGAATAATGATTTCCTACTATATGGATTTGATGGGAAATATAAGGATAGAATTCGATTGCAAGATACAGTCAATTGTATTCTGTCCCAAAATTACTATTTGATGGATGCGGACAGAATTTGGGGACATAATAAAATGAAACTCTCTCCGGAGACGCCATCAGTCTTTTATATGGATAGAAATACGATGTCATTGACCGGTATTGCTACATGGAATTCAGCCCTGCTTCCCATGGATGAGGTTTTGTCGGTTTCAAATTTGTTGGGGGGCAATGTTGCTTATGGAGGTGACTTGGCAATGGCAGAATTTGTTGGTGACCGGAAATATTATACGGCAATCAATAGCCCTTCGTTATGGAAATCTAAGGATGCCATCCGAGTGAAACAAGCTTTTAATGATACTATCTATACTATTTCAGAGCAGGGACTTACTCCATATCTGGTTTTTGAACTGGGTGAGTGGCACTGGAATGAGCAGCAGCAATTGGATGTAGAAGGATGTGATAAAAAAATAGCCATAGACTATATTCTGGAGAATGCAGAGTACATCTATTTCCATTTTCATACAAGCTTATATTTAGAAGAAAGTCAGTCATATTGTGGATTTTACCATAAGGAAAAGAAAACTGTTGTTTGCCAAAAGGGTGATAGCTTATTTGATAAAATGAATAATCAGCATATCCAAATCAGGGGAGTCACTTCGGATGGACATTTTTTTGCTTTGTTACAACCGGATGAACTCAGTGATGATAATCAACGGAGAATGGGAATAGAAGAGGAAGGTAACCCTATTATGGTCATGCTTTATTAAGTACTTATTCCGTCGTCTTCCCCCTTGCATCCAAATACCCTCTTTTAAACATATCCACGAACAGAAAGAATAGTGACAAGAGCAGTGGCCCGAAGATGACACCCATGAATCCGAAAAGGGACAAGCCGATTACAACTCCGAAGACAGTGATAAGCGGATGAATGTCTGCCATTTTCTTCTGGATGATGAAGCGTATCAGGTTGTCGAGCTGTGAAATGACTGCACCGCCATAGATGGCCAGGCCGATAGCTTGAACCCAGTTGCCTATCAATGCCATGTAGACAGCTATCGGAAACCATACCAGCGCTGTTCCTACCATTGGGATGATGCTGGCGAAGCAGGTCAGGAAACCGGCGAACAAGATGTTGGGAGCACCGAAAATCCAGTAGCCTATCATGGCTACTCCTCCTTGTATGACGGCGAGTAAGGGGATGCCGATGGCATTGGAGCGGACAATCATGTTGATTTCGTGGATGACGTTTTGTGTATTGTCATCGTTGAACGGCAGTAGGTCGTTGACGTACTGTTCCATCTTTTTGCCCCCTATCAGCATGAAGTAGAGTACAAAGACCAGTACGAAGATGTTGACGGCAAAACTGCTGATACCTCCCATGATGGCTTGCCCGATGCGGGGAAGAATTGAAATGACGTATGCCACCGTGTCTTTCCCCAAGATATAGTAGCCGGTTTTGGCTTTAATGATGTTGGCCGCTTCTTCGAAAGGAGCTATAATGGCTTGCGGGTCCAGATTGATGTTTTGAAGATTGACCACAGCCAGCCATACCACCAGCCCAAGCGGAACCAGAAAGCAGAGAATTGCCTCTGCCGTAATGAGGGTGGCAGCTATGCTGCGCTTCATTTTCCGCTTGTCGGAAAGATACATCATCTGCTTTCTCACCAGGATATAGATAGTCAAGGCTCCCAGCAGACCGCCCATGAATGGGGCTATTTGTCTGAAAAGAATGATTCCCAGCCCGATAATGATAGCTATCAATGAATATTTCCAGTATTGTTCTTTTGTGCTCATAAAGTTCCTGTATTTCTTAGTAAAGAAACATAAAAGAAGTTGAAAAGGTTTGGAAATTGTGGCCGGAATTCAATATTTATCCTTCGTCCAGCCAGCCTAACCCCTGGCGTATGATTTCCGGCTCCCCATTGGTGCAATCCACTACGGTAGAGCCTTCCGTACCGCCGATACCGCCGTCTATTACCAAATCGACAATATCACCGAATTTCTCGTCAATCAGTTCCGGGTCTGTGCAGTATTCAATGTCCTCATTGTCATCATGCGGCAATGTAGTTGTCATGATGGGAGCATCCAGCAGGCGGGCTATTTCTTGAATGATGGAATTGTCCGGCATACGGATGCCGACCTCCTTACGGTTACGGAATATCTTGGGCAGGCGGGTGGTGCCGTTCAGAATGAAGGTGAAAGCTCCGGGCAGATTACGCTTCATCAACTTGAAGGTGCTGTTGTCCACTTTGGCGTATTCGCTGACCTTGCTCAAGTCGTAGCAGATGATGGAAAGATTGTTCTTCTTGGGGTCGATATTTTTAAGACGGCAGATACGTTCGATGGCTCGTTCCTTCAGTCCGTGGCAGCCGATGGCATACATGGTGTCGGTAGGGTAGATAAGGATACCTCCGTCATTCAGTAGGTCGACCACCTGCTGCAGGTCGGCGGGATTGTTATTTTTTTCATAAAGTTTCAGAAGCATGGCAGAAATGGATTTGAGTTTTATATTACATGCAAAAATAGATAATAATCGGCTTATAAACAAGCAATTCACCTTTTTAGCATCTCTTTCTCCAGTTTCTTTATCTTCTTCCAGGCCTCTTTGAATTTGGGACAGAGGGTGACGGCTTTCTCATAGTTTTTCATGGCCGCCTCCTTCATGTCATGCTTCAGGCATTCGTCACCCATAAGGATGTATTCGCGGGCATACTTCACGAGGGCTTTCTCTTTCTCCAATGCTGCTTGCTTCAGTGCACGGTTTTCCTCTTTCAGACGGTTGATGATGTTCAGCTTCCGGCGGATGAGGCGCTGCACGTTGGGCTTCTCGATGTCGTAGCGGGAATGGATGGCTTTGAAAAACTCATCCAGGAAAGTGCCGAAGTCCCCTTTGTCGAAGGCTTTGGCGGCGGCAACGTATTGAACGTCTGCCTGTGCTTG
>ENA-OXWO01000089-OXWO01000089.1-human-gut-metagenome-genome-assembly--contig:-NODE-89-length-25463-cov-5.140822_pt1 | contig 25463 bp, 19 predicted proteins | sample MGYA00244690_ERZ652723 | MGnify/ENA primary metagenome ERZ652723 (study PRJEB26926, sample SAMN06164725) | human gut metagenome | biome: ENVO:00009003; feature: ENVO:2100002; material: ENVO:00002003...
ACGAGATGTAGAGAGGTCTCGTGGGCTCGGAGATGTGTATAAGAGACAGCTGATATACTACTTTTTTCTTATCTCCGCATGATGCTGACAGCAGAGTCAATAAGACCAGTGCCAATGTGAAAAGGGTGTGCTTCATCTTGTTAGAATTTAAATGTTGAAGTAACGAAAAGTGTTTGTATCTGCAAAGTAAACACAATATAGGGAAAGCTGCAAGGAAATTAGATAGAATGCAAGCTTTTCATTATTTTTGTGCATCATTCTAAATAATTCTTTGATGGGACAGTCATTTTCGGATATATCGCTATACCACGAGTACCGGTCGGTGAAGGAGAAAGAACATTTGGTGTCACAGAAAACCTGGGACGACCTCAATCTGGATGACTTTTTCGAATGGGCCGACCGTACCTCTTCTTGTGTGGGCCGACAGTACCTCTACGACTTGTTGCATTACAACCGCCTTTCGGAGATTTCGGAACAGGAGGAAGTGATTCGCGAACTCTCTGCCGACAAGGAGTTGCGTGCAGAAATCCGGTCGGAGTTGCAGAAACTGGATACGCCGGATGCTTGCGCCATTGCATCGTTGTTTTCCATTTCCCATCCCATATATTCCCGCCGCTTTTACCGTTTGCTAAGTATATTGCAGTTCGTGCCTTTTGTTTTGTCAGGGATGGTTTATGTTACATCTTCGCTTTACGTTCTGGGGTTATTGTGTATATCGGTATTGGTGAACATGGTATTGCACTATCGCAGCAAGGCACGGATTCAGGGCTATTTCTTTTCCATCCCTCAGTTATGGCTGCTGCTCAGGCAAGCGGAGAGGCTGGCACAGATTCCGTTGTGTGTATCGGTGCATCGGGATATCCAAAAGACTTTGCAGGCGCTGCGTCCGTTACGAAAGCAACTTTCCACTTTCCGTTTCAGTATCAAGCTGGAGAGCGACATCGCCATTCTTGCTTATTTCTTCATCGAGATGGTGAATGTGTTTTTCCTGCGGGAGGTTATTCCGGTTTCCAAGGCTTTCTTTCTATTGCAGGGCAGGCAAGAACAGATTGAAGAGGTTTTCCGCTATTTTGGATTGGTGGATGCGCTTTGCTCTGTTTCCGAGCTTCGGGATGGGCTGCCCTATTATACTCTTCCGGAAGCTTGTGACGAGGGTGAAACGCTTCATGCAGAGGGCCTTTATCATCCGCTTATAGAGCATTGTATCCCCAATGACATTACGCTTTGTGGCAGTTCTGTCCTTGTTACCGGCTCCAATATGTCTGGTAAGACAACCTTTATCCGTGCTATCGGACTTAACCTGCTTTCCGCACAAGTGTTCCATACTTGTTTCGCCCGCAGTTTTCGTTTTCCCATGGATACCGCATTGTTTTCTGCTATCCATCTGGAGGATAGTCTGATGGAAGGAAAAAGTTTCTTTCTGCAGGAGGTACAGATTGTTCGAGAGATGCTGGAGGTCGGAAAGGGACGTAGGCAGCTTTTCCTGCTGGATGAGTTGTTCAAAGGGACGAACACGGTGGAACGGATAGCTATAGCCAAAGCTGTGCTATCTGCTTTGGCACACAAGAACAGTATCGTGTTTGCTTCCACTCACGACGTTGAACTGGCTTCCTTACTTGAGAACGAATATGAATCGTTTCATTTTTGTGAATGTGTTGCCGACAATACCTTGTCTTTTGATTATAAGCTGAAACCGGGACCGGCGACGGAACGTAATGCCATCCGGATTATCGAGATGTGCGGTTATCCGAAGGAAGTGGTCGGGGAAGCGTATCGGCTGGCTAAAAAACATGTTTTATAGTTTTACTTCTAATTGTTCCTTATTCCAATCGTTACTATATTGTCTGTTCAATATCTTCTGGAAGGGGTAATCTTTTAAGTTATCCAATTAGAAGGTTTATGTTCTTTTCTTTCATCTTTTCGATATTCTCTTCCGAGATATTGCTGTCTGTGATGAAAGAATTTACCATAGATATTGAACCTAAACTGGCAAATGCACTAATTCCTATCTTGGAGGAATCAGCTACCAGAATGACTTCCTCGGCGGCTTTTATCATGGCCGATTTAACCATCAGATCGCTGAGGCTCGGATAGGTCAGACTCATGTCTGGGGATATTCCTGCTGTGGCAAGGAATAGTTTGTTGGCATGGAAACCTTTGAGTGAATCGGCTGCCATCTTTCCTGTCAATGAAAGGGTGGGTGCTTTGAATTCTCCTCCTGTCACAATGAGGTTGATGCCTGGATTTTCGCCCAATATAAGTGCTATGTTCAGAGCATTGGTAATGACGGTCAGCTCTTTGTATTGTGTAAGTAGTTTGGCTATTTCTGTGGTAGTAGAACCGGAGTCGAGAATGATACATTCACCTTCACTGATAAACGACGCTGCTTTTTGGGCTATTTCTCTTTTTTCCTCAATATGGGTCTGATTGAAAACCTTTCCGGTTTTTGCAAATGAGCCCACATCCTTCAGGAAGGCTCCGCCGTGTTCTCTTTGGATATACCCTAATTTTTCAAGGGCTTCCAGGTCTTGTCTGATTGTTACATCCGTTACATTGAAAATCCTGCTTAATTCTTGAACTTTTGCATGCCCGTCTTCGCGGATAAGGTCCAGAATCTTGACTCTTCTTTGGTTTAGTGCCATATCTACTTTATATATTGTTGTTTCTACGATAATCCTGTATATCTTTGATCGCTATAATCTTCAGTCGGAACTTTTTTGCCATTTCAAGTAGTTGTGGCAAGCGGGCCATTGTCCCATCCTGGTTCAGTATTTCAATGAGAGCGCCGCCGGGTGTCAATCCTGCCATTCTTGTCAGGTCGAGTAATGCTTCTGTATGTCCGTCACGTCCCAATACTCCGTCCTCATGTCCGTAAAGGGGGAAAATGTGTCCGGGACGTGCCAGTTCCGAGGGCTTTATATTACCGGTAACCAAAGCACGTATGGTAGCGGAGCGGTCATAGGCGGAAACTCCCGTTGTGCAGCCATAGCCCTTCAGATCGACGGACATGGTGAACGGCGTGCCTAAAAGGGAAGTGTTGTCTTCCGACATTGGGGGCAGTTGGAGTTCTTTGCAACGTGAACGCGGTAGCGGTACACAAAGAAGCCCTCTTCCGTGTGTAATCATGAAGTTAACAATGTCAGGAGTTATTTTTTCACCGGATACAATAAAATCGCCTTCGTTTTCTCTATTTTCATCATCGACAACTATCACTATTTTCCCTTGTCGAACCGCTTCTATTCCTTCGTCTACAGTATTGAGCATTGTATAATCATTTAATTTTTCCGCAAAGGTAGTCAGAAAAAGTCAAATGAAAGTCTATTCTTGCTGTTTTTCTTCTTTTTTATTCTATATATTATCTTTTGCACTGTAGTTCCTTTCTCTTTTTTATTTATTTGTTTCGTTTTTCGCCCTGGTCTAATTATAAAACATGTTAATAAATAATGGAAAACTTTCGTTTTCTTTCGTTTTGTGGTTTTTATTTGTTTTCTTTGCAAAGAAATGAAAGCAAATAAGCTATGAAAACAAAAGAATTGACTCTTCAATCAGAAAGGAATCGAAAAAGATTAATTGAAATTATCTATAAGGCAAAAGCCGGTCATATCGGCGGAGATTTGTCTTGCCTCAATGTTCTTACGGCTCTTTACTTTGATGTGATGAATGTGAATGCGGACAGTCCTAAAGATGATTTGCGTGACCGTTTCATTTTGAGCAAGGGGCATTGTGTGGAGGCTTTGTATGTGACGCTGGAATCCAAAGGGTTTATAACAGAAGGCATTTTGGATACATTGGGACAATATGGCTCTATCCTTTCGGGACATCCCACTATCGGAGTTCCGGGTATTGAAGTGAATACCGGAGCCTTGGGACATGGTTTGTCTGTTGGGGTAGGTATAGCGATAGCTGCCAAAATGGACAACAGGGATTATAAAACCTATGTGTTGATGGGGGATGGTGAACAGGGTGAAGGTTCCATCTACGAAGCAGCAATGGCTGCCCGGCAGTATAGATTAGATAATTTGGTGGCTATAATAGACCGTAATCATTTGCAGATTAGCGGAAATACGGAAGATGTGATGGGAATTGATGATATCCATGATCGCTGGACGGCATTCGGCTGGGAGGTAAAGGATATGAATGGTGACGACATGGAAGATATTATCCGGACTTTCCGTTCCATTGATTATGCAAACCGTCACCCTCATTTGCTGGTGGCTCATACGACAAAAGGGAAAGGAGTATCTTTCATGGAAGGGGTAGCTAAATGGCATCATGGGGTTCCGAGTAACGAACAGTATGAACAGGCCATTCAAGAAATATCAGAAAGAATTAAGGATTTAGAATATAATTGATATGATAGCTTGCAGAAAAAGTTTCACCGACACTTTGTTGTCATTGGCTCGGATGGACAAGGACATCATTGCTGTGACGACGGATGCCCGTGGCTCGGTGACGTTAAATGATTTTGCCAAAGAATTGCCGCAGCAATTCGTGGAGTGTGGTATTGCGGAGCAGGATGCTGTGGGTATTTCAGCCGGGTTGGCTCATAGCGGAAAGAAAGTGTTTGTATGTGGTCCGGCTTGTTTTTATGTGGCTCGTAGCTTGGAACAGGTAAAGGTGGACTTGGCTTATAGCCAGAACAACGTAAAAATATTGGGAGTAAGTGGAGGAGTAGCTTACGGAGCTTTGGGGGCTACCCATCATAGCTTACACGACATTGCCGTGCTGCGTACTTTTCCCGGAATGAATATCGTGTTACCTTGCGATGCCCGACAGACTAAAAAACTGGTTGAGCTTTTGGTTGATTATCCCGAACCGGTTTATGTACGTGTAGGTCGTGCAGCAGTTCCCGATGTCTATGAAAATGATGATTTTGATTTTGCCATAGGTAAGGCCAACATGTTGCTGGACGGAACAGATCTGACTATTATCGGAACCGGTGAAACCGTATACCACACACGTCAGGCGGCTTTGAAGTTACGCGAATATGGTATTTCGGCCCGGGTATTGGATATGTCCTCTATTAAACCTTGTGATGAGGAAGCTGTTTTGAAAGCCGCTTCCGAAACCGGGCGAATCATCACGGTTGAGGAGCATAGCCAGTATGGAGGTCTTGGGGCGATGGTGACTGAAATCATATCCGAGCATCCCGTACCGGTGAAAATCCTGGGTATCCCTGATGAGAATGTGGTGCATGGGAACTCCCTGGAAATTTTTGCCCATTATGGACTCGACTCATCCGGTATCGTGAAAACTGCCCTTGACTTCCTTAAGTAACTCCGATTCGATAAATTTGAAATCAATTAGCCTTTAATAATACCTAAAATGGAAAACCTGATAATTGCAATAGACCAAAGCACCTCGGCTACCAAAGCCATGCTATTCAATGAGAGGTGTGAAATGCTGAGGCGCGTCAATGTCACCCATGAACAATATTATCCCAAATCCGGATGGGTGGAGCATGATGCTGAAGAAATTTATCGGAATGTACAGAAAAGTATAGCCGAACTGATAAAGGAGGAAGTGGCAGACAATATGTATTCGTTGGCCATCACCAATCAACGTGAAACAGTGGTTGTATGGAATAAGCATACGGGCAAACCGATATGCAATGCTGTGGTATGGCAATGCATGCGTGGTGCTGATATCTGTAATGAGTTGAAAGCCAGTGGGTACAGCGAAATAGTACAGGCGAAAAGCGGTTTGCTATTGGATCCTTATTTCTCAGCCAGTGGTGTGAAGTGGATACTTGACAATGTGGAAGGAGCCCGTCAGGCTGCTGATAACGGTGACTTATTGATGGGAACCATTGATACGTGGCTGATTTGGAAATTGACTGATGGTAAACGCCATGTGACAGATTATACCAATGCTTCCAGGACTCTTTTGTTTAATATTCATACGATGCAATGGGACAGTGACCTGCTGGAGCTATTTACCATCCCCGAAACTATGATGCCTGAATTACTGCCATGTGATGCTGTTTTTGGAGAAACTACGGTGGGAGGATTATTTAAGAATCCTATTGTCATAGCCGGTGTATTGGGGGATTCACACGGTGCACTGGCCGGTCAGATGTGCTTTGAAGAAGGGCTGGGCAAGGTCACTTATGGAACCGGCTCATCAGTGATGGTGAATATTGGTGAAAAAGCTGCCGTTGCTCCCCGTGGATTGGTCACTTCCATCGGTTTTGCCGCACTTGGAAAAATATTCTATGCTTTTGAAGGCAATATCCATTGTACTGGTGCTACCATCAAGTGGCTAGAACAGAGATTGCAGATGATTAGTTCGCCAGACGAAGCGGAAGAGTTGGCGGCTACAGTAAAAGACAATGGAGGTGTGTATGTCGTACCGGCTTTTGCCGGGTTGGGAGCTCCTTGGTGGCAAGGGGATGTAAAGGCTGCCATTTTAGGGATGACCTTAGGTACCGGGAAACCGCATGTTCTCAGGGCAGCACTTGAATCCATAGCCTATCAAGTGAATGATTTGGTCAGAGCGATGACCAGTCAGGCAGGTATAAAGCTGAAAGAAGTCAGAGCCGATGGAGGACCTACAAAAAATAAATTCCTGATGCAGTTCCAGGCCGACTGCTTACGTGTACCGATCAATTGTTCGGATGTTGAAGAAGCTTCGGCCTTGGGAGCCGTTGTAATGAACGGAATGGCTCGCAAGATATGGACGAGCTTTGAGCAGGTGTCCGTATTACGCCGGAGCCGCTACCGCATAGAGCCGCAAAGTAACCTATCACAGGTAGAAAAATGGTGTGAAGGCTGGTTGAAAGCGGTAAACCAATTAATCAGATAAATATTTTCAAAGTATAATTTAAATACCCACTATCTACAATGAAAAACAAGGAAAGAATGTGTTTCGGTATAATTATCGGCACTCGTGCTTATTTTAATTCAGAATTGGCTAAAGATGTTCGCAAACAATTGTTGAAAACACTTGCCGACGAAGGCTATGATTATGTGATCTTACCTGAAGACGCTACTCCTACCGGCAGTAGCAGTATTGAAACCCGCGAAGACGGATTGAAGTGTGCGGAACTGTTCCGACAGAATCGTGACCGCATTGACGGTATCATAGTTTCCCTGCCCAACTTTGGCTTTGAGATTGGAATCATCAATGCTATCAGCGTGGCCGATTTGAATGTCCCCGTTTTGGTACAGGCTTGTGACGACGAGAACGACAAGGTGGATCTGGACAGCCGCCGTGATGCTTTTTGCGGTAAGATTTCTGTTTGTAACAATCTGTATCAATATGGCATACCTTTTACAGATACCACGCTACACACCTATTCTATATACTCCGAATTACTGGCCAAGGATATCAATAAGTTTGCTGGTATCTGTCGTGTAGTCAATGGCTTGCGCCATGCACGTATCGGTGCTATCGGTGCTCGTCCGGCTGGTTTCCAGACTGTACGTGCAAGTGAGAAACTGTTACAGAAGAGTGGCATTACAGTCGTTCCGGTCGACCTTTCTGAAATACTCGGTGCTGCCCGTAAGATTGAGGATACGGATGCGGAGTTGCTGAAGAAGCTTGAAGAAATTAAGTGCTATGCGGCAGTTCCCAAGGAATATAGTGACAAGCTGGTGCTTCAGGCAAAATTCGGTGTGGCTGTAGAACGTTGGATCGAAGCCAATCAGATTGATGCTGTTGCTGTTCAGTGTTGGGACTCTTTGGAACAAAATTATGGTTGTGCAGCATGTGTGACAATGAGTATGCTGGGTGAAAAATTACTTCCTGCCGCTTGTGAGGTAGATATTGCCGGCGCTGTGTCCATGTATGCTTTGACATTGGCAGCGCAAGGTCAATCGGCATTGCTTGACTGGAATAACAATTTTGCAGAAGACCGGAACAAATGTGTATGTACCCATTGCGGTAACTTCCCGAAATCGTTTGTCAGAAATGACTTGAAGCTTGGTACACTGGGCGTTTTGGGACGTACGCTGGGCAAGGTCAATACATTCGGTGCCGTATATGGTAAAGTGACCAAAGGTGATTTCACATTCTTCCGTATTTCCACAGATGATACAAAAGGCGCTATCAAGGCTTATTTGGGTACTGGTGAAATCACGGATGACCCGTATGGAATGGATGGATGCATAGCTGTCACCAAGGTGAATAACTTGCAGACTCTGATGAAGTATATTTGTAAAAATGGTTTTGAACATCATGTGGCTATGGTTCGCAATGATGTGAAGGAAATTCTGAACGAAGCCATCGAGGACTATTTGGGCTGGAATCTATATGTGCATGAATGAAAAGTAAACACACGGTAAACAACAGAAGATAAATTATGATACTTGTTGACAACTATATTTTGGCCATTCTGTGTTGTGTCTATTGCTGCCTCTGTTGGGGCTCTTGGGCGAATACGCAGAAGATGGTGACCTCGAAAAGCTGGAGTTTCGAGCTTTTCTATTGGGACTTGGCTTTCGGTTTGTTTTTCACGGCTCTGTTGGGGGCTCTGACATTGGGAAGCTTGGGAAGTGAAGGCCGTACTTTCTTTGAGGACTTGGCGGCAATGGACTGGAACAGTATGAAGTATGCACTGTTGGGTGGTATTGTCTGGAATTTCGGTAATATCTTTCTGACGGCAGCCATCGCTGTGGCCGGTATGTCGATAGGGTTTCCCATTGGCGGAGGCTTAGCCTGGATAGGCGGTATAATTTTTAATTATCTGCTGATAACTTTGGCCGGTGAAGTATACCCCGGAAACCAGGCATTGCTTTGGATAGGGGTAGTTGTTATCATTGTAGCCATCTGCATTTGCGGGAAGGCTTATGGAAAGATGTCGGCGAGTCAGGCATCCACCCCTAAAAAAGGTATCTTATTGGCTATTGTGGCAGGATTGGCCATCATGTTTTTCTATGGATTGGTTGTAAAATCACTCGATCCCCAGTATGTTGCGGGTGGTACGGGAACACTGACTCCCTATACCGGCGTATTTTGCTTTGCCGCCGGTGTCCTTATCACTACTCCCATTTTCAATACGTTTGCCATGAGTCATCCGGCTCAAGGAAACAAGGTCACAATGAAGGACTATCTGAAAGGTGATACCCGTACACACCTGATCGGTATGTTGGGCGGCTTTATCTGGATGAGCGGTATGGTGGTCAGCTTTATGGGAGCCGGATCAGCCAATCCGGCCATAGCCTATGCGCTGAGCAATGCCGCACCGGTGGTAGCCATGATTTGGGGATTCTTTGTATGGAAAGAGTTCAAAGGAGCTCCCAAAGGAACTGTACCTATGATTGCGACTATGTTTGTACTCTTTGTTGTGGGGCTGGTACTGATTACGCTTTCAAACTGATATTTTAATTCATTGTTAACCCAAAATAATAATAAATGAAAACGATTGTAAGACAAATTAAACAGAAAAGGTTAATGGTCTTGGTGCTGTTCCTTTTGGTAGGTATGACATCTGTTTTTGCACAGAAACATGTAAGTGTATCTGGCAGAATCACCGATGAACTTAATGAACCGATGATTGGTGTAAGTGTATTGGAAAAAGGAACGACAAATGGTGTTATAACTGATTTGGATGGCAATTATACCTTATCAGCGAGCGAGGGTTCCACTATTGTCTTTTCGTATATCGGGTATGTGACCCAGGAAAAGAAAGCCGTTGCAGGTACTATGAATATTATACTGAAGGAAGATAGCAAGACTTTGGATGAAGTGGTTGTTGTAGGATATGGTGTACAGAAGAAAAGTTCCGTAACAGGGGCGATTTCTTCCGTAAAAGCAGAAGATTTTGAAAATCGTACCATAACCAATGCTGAGCAGGCCCTGCAGGGTAAAACAGCCGGTGTGCAAATTATTTCTGCATCTGCGGCTCCTGGTTCGAATCCCGCCATTCGTATCCGTGGATATAGCAGTAATGCCAGTTCAGATCCTTTGTATGTGGTCGATGGTTTGCGTACGAAAGACATCAGTAACCTCGATCCGAATGATATTGAGAGTATGGAGGTGTTGAAGGATGCTGCTTCTGCTGCTATCTATGGTGCCCAGGCCGGTAATGGTGTTGTCTTGATTACCACCCGGAAGGCAAAAAAAGGAGTTCGTCGTATTTCTTATGATTTCCAGTTGTCCTCCCAGTCTTTAGGTCGTACTCCTGATATTCTGAATGCTCAGGAATATGTCAATTATATGACTGAAGGTAATCTTATTCCCAGAGAAACAATAGATAGGTATTGGGATGGAAAGACAAATACCGATTGGATAGAAGAGACATTTGAATCATCCATGATGCAGCGTCACAATGTCAATTTCCAAGGTGCCAATGATAATGGCTCATTATTCGCCTCACTCTCTTATTTAAGTAATAATGGTCCCATTGTTGGCAATAAGGATGTTTTTGACCGCATTACCGGCACTGTCAATGCAGATTATAAAATAAAGGATTGGTTGAAGTTCACGACAAACAATTCATTTTCCCGTTATCATGTACAGTCTGTAAGCGAAGGTTCGGCAACCGGTTCTCTGATGCTGTCTGCCATTCAGCTTGACCCTCTGACGCCGGTCACCTATGCACCGGACAAACTGCCCGACACTATGATTAACTATATGAATCAGGGACATACTCTGCTTCAGAATGCCAATGGTGATTATTATTCCATTTCCCCTTATGGCGACTCCAATAATATCAATCCGTATATCATGCGTGACCGTGGCACAACGAAAAGGGATGGTTTTGTATTCAGCGGTTCCACTTATCTGGATTTTACTCCGATCAAAGAGTTGGTCATCACTTCACGTTTGGGATACCGTTATACTTACAGCAATTCCTACGGCTATGTTATGCCTAACATTACTTGCTCTGACCTTTATCAGGACTATGTATCGGTAAGTGCGACAAGCTCCAACACCACGTACTGGCAATGGGAAAACTTTGCCAACTATACCAAGACATTTGCAGATAAGCACAATGTAAACGTGATGCTTGGTATGTCCTATTCTTCCAATACTTCCTTTGGAGTGACGGGAGGAATCAATGGTAGCCGTTCCGGCGACAAGGTTGATTTGGGTATTACCAAGTTGGATCCCAATTATGCCTATTTTGCTTTTCGGACCGGTACTGCCACTCGTACGGTAAGTGGTGGAGAGAAGCGGAGGTATGCCAATCTTTCTTACTTTGGCCGGGCATCTTATGACTATGCAGGCAAGTATTTTGCCCAATTCACCCTTCGTGCGGATGCAGCCGACTTGTCTATCCTTCCTTTGCAGAAACGTTGGGGCTATTTCCCGGCTGTGTCTGTCGGCTGGGTACTTTCCAACGAGAAATTTATGGAAAACCTCAAGTCAATCTCTCATTTGAAGTTGCGTGCAAGCTGGGGACAGAATGGTAGTATCGCCGGTTTGGCAGACTATATGTATGATGCTACGATTTTGTCTGGAATCAATTATCCGATGTCAGGTGATGTGTCTTATGAAACAGGTTCGTTGCCATCTGCAACCGGTAACTATGATTTGAAGTGGGAAACTTCCGAACAGATAGACTTGGGTATCGACCTCCGGATGCTGAATGGCCGTTTGAGCTTCGGATTTGACTATTATGAGAAGAAAACCAAAGACTTGATTGTAACCGGTATTACTCCTTCTTTGATTGTGGGTAACACTACTTCACCTATGAATGCGGGAAATGTCAAGAACAGCGGATTTGAGTTTGAACTCTCATGGCGTGATCATATCAAAGATTTCAGTTATAGTGTAAAAGCTAACATCGCTACTTTGAAGAATAAAGTAACTTATCTTCATGAAACATTGGAGCGTATTGCCAGTACAACAAGTGCAGGTATCGGCACTATGAATTATTTTGAAGAAGGACATCCCATTTGGTACATGCGCGGTTATGAGTGCACGGGTATTGATCCGCAAACGGGTGACCCAATGTTCAAAGACAAGAATGATGATGACATTATTGGAGATGCCGACCAGACAGAGATCGGTTCTGCCATTCCCGACTTTACTTATGGTATTACTTTGACAGCTGCCTGGAAAGGCCTTGACCTGACAATCTTTGGTTCCGGTTCTCATGGCAATGATGTGTTTGCCGGCTATAACCGTACTTCCCGTATGAAAGCGAATACCTTGAAGGAATTCTATGACGGACGGTGGATTGCTGTGGGAGACAATGCAAAATATGCCCGTTCCAATCCCAGCAATTATGATAAGTATTTAAAGAGCTCCAAATTTGTATTCGACGGCTCATATTTTAAAATCAAGCAGATACAGTTGGGCTATAACCTGCCTAAGAATTTGTTGAAGCAGGTGGGTTTGAGTAACCTTCGTTTGTATTGTTCTTTAGACGACTTCTTCACATTTACCAAATATCCCGGATTTGATCCTGAATTTACGAGTACAGGCAATGCGATGGGTTTGGATATGGGCTCTTATCCGTCCAGCAAGAAAGTCGTGCTCGGTCTTAACGTAGTATTTTAATCTTTAATTCAATACGAAATATGAAAGCAAAATATATTTTATCAAGTCTGTTACTTGCCGGCTGCACTTTCTTTTCCTCTTGTGAGGACAATCTGGATATTTCGCAGCATGGGGTAAGCACTTTCGAAAATTTCTATAAAACGGATGCCGATGCGGAAGAAGCCATTATAGCCTGCTATAGCAATTGGAAGGACACCTATGAGCCTGCGTTCTGGCTGAAGAATCTTCTTTCTGACGATTGCTATTCGGCAGGGGAAAGCTGGACGGCTGCCAGTGCGCAGTTGCTGTCGACCTATACGTTCGACTCTGATTTTTCCCATATTAAAACGTTGTATACGAATCTTTATAAAGTGATTTATGCCGCCAACATTGTTTTGCAGTATGTAGGCGATGATTCTGAGGTTAAGCTTCGTGCACGTGCAGAGGCAAAGGTTTTCCGTGCGATGTCCTACATCGAATTGATCAGTCTTTGGGGAACTCCGCCGTTGGTGGACCATCCGTTGAAAGCAAACGAATATTCCCAGGCAAATGGTAATACAGAGGCGCTTTGGGCATTGGTGAACCAAGATTTGACCGAAGCTGTCAACAGTGGCAATTTGGAGGAAAAGACAAGCTTGGACAACTTTACCTATCGTATCACCAAACAATTTGCACAAGCCTTGTTGGGCAAGGCATACGTATTCCAGAAGAATTATGGTGCTGCTGTTACAGTTTTGGATGAGGTAATCAATAGCGGGAAGTACGACCTTTACAGTGATTATGAGAATATCCAGACTACCAAAGGCGAGGCGAATTGTGAAAGTCTGTTTGAAAGTAATTATGTTTACGACGCCAACAATGTTACCGGCATTATGAGTAACATGATTTGGGTATATGTGCATTGGCGTGGAGACATGCTTGCATTCAATGAGCCTACTCAAATCTATTCTCATGGAGGCTGGGGATTTTTTAATCCGACGAAGGAAAGCTACGATGCGTTTGTCGAAATGGGAGATACTTATCGGTTGAATGCCTCTATCAAGACATACCGGCAAATGGAGGATATGGGTATCTCATTGAGCAATGCCATAGCTTATATGCCGGACAATGCCGGTTACTTCAGCTGGAAATACCGTGTTTATGAAGCAGATGTCATCAACTATTGGTGGTTGCGTTGTCCTAACAATACCCGTGCCATGCGTTATGCCGAGGTTCTGCTGCTTGCTGCTGAAGCGAGTCTTCAGTCCGGAAATGCAAGTAAGGCTGCCGGATATGTGAATAAAGTGCGTGACCGTGCCCAGTTGCCTGCATTGGGCAACGTTTCTATGGATGATATCAAGAAGGAGAAGCGTCTGGAGCTTTGGATGGAAGGCTGCCGTTACCAGGATTTGATTCGGTGGGGTGATGCTGCTACGGTACTTGCCAAGAGAGGGCAGGAAAGACCGGCTCTTTACAAAGACGGCCGTGTAAGCTGGGATGAGCAGAAAAATGCTTCTGCCGGCTTCAAGAGTGGTAAGCATGAACTGCTTCCGTTCCCTGCCACTGAAATGAATGTCAATAAGAATATGACCCAGAACCCGGGTTGGTAATTAATCAATAAAACTTAGTTTATGAATAAATTAAAATGCTTATTCCTATCAGGCCTTATGGCTGTGATGCCGGTTTGCATGAGCGGACAGCAGACGCCCGGTGAAAAATCGTCAAAACCGCGTGTCATCATTACTTGTGACCCGGAACTTGATGACCTGAACTCTTTGATACGTTTCCTGCTTTTCAGTACGGATTTCCGTGTGGAAGGCTTGATTTATGCCAGCAGCCAGTTCCATTGGAAAGGTGACGGGCACGGCACGAAGTGGTATGTGCCGGGACGTGAATATTCCCGTAATGGCATAGACTACGGACCGATGGAAAGTTGGCGTTGGGATCCGGATGAACGTTTCATTGACGATGCTGTGGAAGCTTATGAGAAAGTATATCCCAATCTGAAAGTGCACGACTCGTCTTATCCGACTCCCGAATACCTGAAGTCTAAAGTGCGTATCGGTAATATCGAGTTCGACGGTGATATTTCCAAGGACACTCCGGGGTCGGAGCTGATTAAAGCTGTATTGCTCGATGATTGTACGGATCCGGTATTCATCAATGCTTGGGGAGGTGGCAGCACCATCGCCCGTGCCTTGAAGTCCATTCAGGATATTTATGAGCATACCGATGCCTGGAAAGGCATCCGTGAGAAGATAATAGGAAAAGTGGTCCTTTCCCTTTCGGGTGATCAGGATGATACGTATGCACGGTATATCCGACCTTTCTGGCCGGAACTCAGACAAATGGAGATGGGGGCATGACAGTCGGCCTGGCTTATAATGCACAGTTAAGAGCCTCCAAGGAAAATCAGATTTTCTACTCTCCGGAATGGATGCAGGAGAACATCCGCAGTAAAGGTCCTTTCGGCGAGATGTATCGGGTCTGGGGAGACGGTAAGCAGATGGTGAAAGGTGATAAGTTCGATTTCTTCGGTTTGTCGGGTTATACGGTTGATGAATTGAAAAAGCAAGGCTATGTGGTTTGGACCGGAATCCAGCCGAAAGGGTCCTATCTGGCTGAAGGCGACACTTACTGTTTCCTGAATTTGATAGGTAACGGCCTGCGTGGTCACGAAGACCCCACTTATGGGGGATGGTGCGGTGGAAGAACCGTCCTTCCCGATTCGGTGAAGAATCTTCCGCGCATGGAACAGATAAAGTATAGAGCCGAGCACTATCCTTTGCCCGACTTCACTGCTCCGGTAATGAATGGATTGGCTGCCCGTTTTAAATGGTCGGTCACTCCAAACTATGCCGACGCAAATCATGAACCGGTGATAAAAGGGGCGCTTGCCATGAGTGCCAAGCCGGGTGAGAAGCTGAAACTTAAATACACTGTAACCGATCCGGATAAGGATGCCCTTACCATTAAATGGTGGCAATATGTGTCAGCCGGTACATATCGGGGCAAAGTAGCGGTAGATGACCCTGCTTCTGCAAATACAACTTTTACTGTTCCGGCTGATGCCAACCCCGGTGATACCATCCACTTGATTTTGGAAGCTACGGATAACGGTACGCCACAGATGAACCGCTATCATCGTCTGATTATTACAGTGGCAGAATGAACTTGAATCAATGAACTTTAATTTGAAGAACTGAAATGAAAAAGATTATATTGGCCGCATTTATGGCAGCCTGTGGACTGCAAATGTCTGCCCAGCAGAATTTGTTTGTAGCGCAAGACCTCGAGTCTGCAATTGTGAACAAAGATAACACAGTGACTTTTAACTTTAAGGCTCCTGATGCCCAAAAGGTGCAGATTGCCGGTGACTTTGCCGAAAAGGCGGAGGGACAACACATTGGAGGTATGGTGGGAGCAGGTTTGATAGACATGACAAAGAATTCAGAAGGAATTTGGACCTATACTACCAAGCCGTTGGATTCAGAACTTTATAGCTATGAATTCATGGTAGATGGTGTGCCGACTATAGACCCTAACAATGTTTATGTCTATCGTGACTTTGCTACCACAAGCAATGTGTTTATTGTAGGGAATGGTAAGGCAGATTTATATAAGGTAAATAAAGTTCCTCATGGAACATTGGCCCATCGTTGGTATCACTCTGATGGTATGAAAATGGATCGCCGTATCAATATCTACACGCCGGCAGGTTATGAACAATCCGGTGATAGGAAGTATCCGGTACTCTATTTATTGCATGGTATGGGAGGGGATGAAGATGAGTGGACAACTTTTGGACGTGCTGCACAGATTCTCGATAATTTGATTGCACAAGGCAAGGCTGAACCGATGATTGTTGTGATGCCCAATGGGCATGCTGCCATGGAGGCTGCACCTGGTGAGAGTAGTCTGGGATACTATAAACCTTACCATATGAAGAATGGAACCATGGACGGTGCTTTTGAAGCCTATTTCCCTGAGATTATCACGTTTGTAGAAAGTAATTATCGTGTACAAGCGGACAAAGCTCATCGTGCTATTGCGGGGCTTTCAATGGGTGGTTTTCATTCTGCCAATATTTCTTTGAACTATCCTGATATGTTCGACTATGTAGGTTTATTCTCTGCGGCCCTTAATGTCCAGAGTGCAGGTCAGAAAAATAGTCCGGTTTATCAGGATATGGATAAAAAGTTAGCTGTTCAGTTTGATAAGGCTCCCAAACTTTACTGGTTGGGTATCGGTAAAGACGATTTTCTTTATAGAAACAATGCAGCTTATCGCGCTGATTTGGATAAAAAAGGATATAAATATGAGTTTATGGAAACTCCTGGTGGACATGTATGGACCTGCTGGCGTATTTATCTCTCTGTATTTGCTCCCAAGTTGTTTAAATAAATCTGACTAGGCTATGAAAAAACAACTGTTTTATTTGCTGTTGGCTGCAGGCGTGTTGAGCGCTTGTGGCCCTGCGGCTCCTCAATTGGGTAAAGATTCTGTTGAGGATGTTATTGGTGCCATGACTTTGGAAGAAAAGGCACATTTGGTTATCGGTACCGGAATGGTGGGTACTTCGGGTGACAGTACGGTGATTGGCACTACAAAGAAGTTGGTTCCCGGTGCAGCAGGTACTACTTATCCGATACCCCGTTTGGGAATTCCTGCCATTGTGTTGGCTGATGGACCTGCAGGTTTACGTATAGATCCTATCCGCGAAGGGGATTCTGCTACTTATTATTGTACACATTTTCCTATCGGTACGTTACTTGCTTCTACTTGGAATCAGGATTTGGTAGAGGAAGTTGGAAAATCAATTGGTAATGAAGTGTTGGAATATGGTGCGGATGTTTTACTGGCTCCTGCTTTGAATATCCATCGGAATCCTTTGTGCGGGCGTAATTTTGAATATTATTCCGAAGACCCGTTGGTGTCTGGCAAGATAGCTGCTGCATATGTTAGAGGGATACAGAGCAACGGAGTGGGAACTTCCATCAAACATTTTGCTGTTAACAACCAGGAAACCAATCGGAATGCTAATGATGCTCGTATCACTCCTCGTGCCTTACGGGAAATCTATTTGAAGGGGTTCGAAATTGCAGTGAAGGAATCGGCACCATGGACAGTAATGTCCTCTTACAATCATATTAATGGCACCTATGCTTCTGAGAATACAGACTTGCTGTCCACTTTATTGCGTGATGAGTGGAATTTCGAGGGTATGGTGGTAACTGACTGGTTTGGAGGGAAGGATGCCGTGGCTCAGATGATAGCAGGTAATGATATGCTCCAACCGGGAAGGGCTAACCAGTATGATATGATTATCGAAGGGGTGAAATCCGGAAAATTGGATGAATCCATACTGAATCGTAATGTGAAGCGTGTTCTTGAACTTATTCTCCAAACTCCTCATTTTAAAGAATACAAATATTCCAATAAACCTGATTTGAAGGCGCACGCAGCAGTTACCCGCCAGTCAGCGACTGAAGGAATGGTTTTGTTGAAGAATAATAACGAAACCTTGCCATTTGAAAGGAAGGTCAGAAATATAGCTCTTTTCGGGTGTACTTCCTATGATTTCATAGCAGGAGGTACCGGCTCAGGTAATGTGAATCGTGCCTATACAGTCTCATTATTGGATGGTTTGAAGAATGTTGGATACCAGATAGATGAAGCATTGAAGGCCGATTATGAACAGTATATTGAGGCCGAGAATAAGAAAAATACTCCTGACTCGTCTCAGCCTTTCTCCAGATTTATGCCGGTACCTCGCCCGACAGAACTTATCCCTACTACAAAGGTGTTGTCAGAACAAGTTGCTAAAGCGGATGTTGCATTGGTTACGCTGGGACGTACTTCCGGTGAATTTGTAGACCGTAATGTCAGTGATTTTGAACTGAGTGAGGAAGAATTGCAACTGCTGAAGTCCGTCAGCCAAGCTTTCCATGCTGCTGGGAAGAAAGTGGTGGTGGTATTGAATATCGGAGGTGTAATTGAAACAGCTTCTTGGAAAAAACTACCGGATGCTATTTTGCTGGCTTGGCAGGCAGGACAGGAGGGTGGAAATAGTGTGACGGATGTGTTGAGCGGTAAGGTATCTCCATCGGGTAAGTTGACAATGACTTTCCCGAACAAGTTGATGGACGTTGCTTCTTCGACCAATTTTCCTATGGATGCTAGGGCTAATACAGATGTGAGGAATAAGGAGGACAAAAGCTCTTCAGTGAAGAATGTAGACTATACGGATTATGAAGAAGATATTTTTGTCGGTTATCGCTATTTCGATAGTTTCGGAAAGCAAGTGTCTTATCCTTTCGGCTATGGTCTTTCGTATACAACATTCGAGTATGTCAATCCGTCTGTCAAAGTTGATAATGGTATATATTCTGTTTCTATTGATGTGAAGAATGTTGGTAAGTTTGCAGGGAAAGAGGTTGTTCAGCTTTATGTCTCCGCTCCCAATAGGTTTCAGATGAACAAACCGGAAAAAGAACTTAAAGCTTTTACCAAAACTAAGGAATTGAGGCCAGGTGAGACTGTTACTGCCACTTTGAAACTGAACACTACGGATTTGGCTTCTTATGATGAAGCTTCTTCTTCATGGGTAGTGGATGCTGGAAATTATAAGTTTTTGATTGGAACCTCTTCCAAGGATATTAAGGCTGTACTTGATGTTGATGTGGTATCAGTTGTGGAAAAAACAAATGACATATTGAAACCACAAGAGACTGTTAATACGATAAAACGCTGAAGGTGAGTATAATATTATTCTTGGTTGTGATTAGGTTGATTTGTAGTGCTTAGGTAAATTAATTGTAATTGGGTAAAATTGGGAAAGAAGCTGCCTCGGAGTTATGAGGTAGCTTCTTCTTTTATTTGGTAATAAGATAAATTAATACCCTCCGTGTCCTACTTACGATATAAATCCCTATCTTTGTGGCGCTTTTTAGCTGAAAATAAGATTCAAATTAATTTAGATACAACAGAAAATGGCACAAGAAGACGTTTTTAAGAAACTCGTATCACACTGTAAGGAATATGGTTTTGTGTTCCCTTCCAGCGAGATTTATGATGGACTGGGAGCTGTGTATGACTATGGTCAGATGGGTGTGGAACTGAAAAATAACATCAAGCAATACTGGTGGCAGAGTATGGTGCTGCTGCACGAAAATATTGTCGGTATCGACTCAGCAATCTTTATGCACCCCACCATCTGGAAAGCCAGCGGACACGTAGATGCTTTCAATGACCCTTTGATTGACAACCGCGATTCCAAGAAACGTTATCGTGCCGATGTGTTGATAGAGGACCAGCTTGCTAAGTACGATGACAAGATAAACAAAGAAGTGGCCAAAGCTGCCAAGCGTTTTGGTGAGGCTTTCGATGAGGCTCAGTTCCGCAGTACCAACGGTCGTGTGCTGGAACACCAGGCCAAACGTGATGCCTTGCATGAACGTTTTTCCAAGGCTTTGAACGATAATAATCTGGACGAACTCCGTCAGATTATCCTTGACGAAGAAATCGTTTGCCCTATCAGTGGCACAAAGAACTGGACAGAGGTACGCCAGTTCAATCTGATGTTCTCAACTGAAATGGGCTCTACCGCCGATGGTGCCATGAAGATATACCTTCGCCCGGAAACGGCACAAGGTATCTTCGTAAATTACCTTAATGTACAGAAAACCGGTCGCATGAAGATTCCTTTCGGTATCGCCCAGATTGGTAAGGCTTTCCGTAACGAAATTGTAGCCCGCCAGTTCATCTTCCGTATGCGCGAGTTCGAGCAGATGGAAATGCAGTTCTTTGTGAAGCCGGGTACAGAGCTTGACTGGTTCAAGAGTTGGAAGGCTACTCGCCTGAAATGGCACAAGGCGCTGGGCTTCGGTGATGACCATTACCGTTATCACGACCACGACAAACTGGCCCACTACGCTAATGCTGCTACAGACATCGAGTTCTTGATGCCTTTCGGTTTCAAGGAAGTAGAGGGTATTCACAGCCGTACAAATTTCGACTTGTCCCAGCATGAGAAGTTCTCCGGCAAGAACATCAAGTATTTCGATCCGGAAACCAACGAAAGCTATACCCCGTATGTCATCGAGACTAGTATCGGTGTAGACCGCATGTTCCTCAGCATCATGTCTGCTTCCTACTGTGAAGAGACGTTGGATAGCGGTGAATCCCGTGTTGTCTTGAAGTTGCCTGCTGCACTGGCACCGGTGAAACTGGCCGTAATGCCGTTGGTAAAGAAAGATGGTCTGCCCGAAAAAGCGCGCGAAATCATTGACAATCTGAAGTTCCACTTCCATTGTCAGTATGATGAGAAAGATTCTATTGGTAAGCGTTACCGCCGCCAGGATGCCATTGGTACTCCGTACTGTGTCACCGTGGATCATCAGACTTTGGAAGATAACTGTGTGACACTGCGTAATCGTGACACCATGCAGCAAGAGCGCGTGGCTATCTCTGAACTGAATAATATTATTGCAGACCGTGTAAGCATCACATCGTTGCTGAAAACCTTGCAATAAAGCGGTTATGGAATAGACCGGTGCGTGAACAAACTGAAATAGTAAATAGTAAAATAGTAAAATAGTAAATGAAAAAGTCCCTTTTGTTTTTGCCTTTCTTGCTGTTGCTGGTGGGTGCTTTTATCTCTTGTGAAGAAGTGGAAGAGGCTGGAAAGTATGATAATTGGAGAGAACGCGGCGAGGCTTTTGTTGACTCGATAAAAAGGCTGACTGGCGAGAATTATGTCGCCACAGCAGAGCAGGCCGATGCTATGGAACTCGGGAAACTGTATGCCATACAGATGACTGCAAGCACTTCTGAAGGTGCTCAGTATGTCTATTGCAAGAAGCTTGTGAAGAATGAGACGGGTGAACGCCCGTTGTATACGGGTTATCATTCAAAGGTGAATGCTTATTATTATGGGACTTATGTGAATGGCGAAGAATTCGACGGTTGCTTTGACGGTTATAGTGCTATTGACCGCGATATACCTATTCCTCCGGTAAAAGAACCTACGGTTTTTGATTCATTCGTGGATTTTGAAGTTTCGGGTGTCGTTGCCGGTTGGGCAGCTGCCTTGCAGCTTATGCGGATGGGTGAGCGGTGGATGTTGTATATCCCTTATCAAAGCGGATATGGTATAAATGATTATACTGCTCCTTATTCTACAAATACAATCCCCGGAGGCTCTCTGTTGACGTTTGACTTGCAACTGGTTAGCTTTGCCGAATGAGATAAAAGAGGGTGTGTGCCGAAACGCCCCGAATATAAGAATTCCCCCTGCTATAGATGTCTATGGCAGGGGGAATCTAGTTAATGGAGAGATGTCTTCTTTAGCCTGTTGGTAGTGTGGCAGACGTTCGGAGACTGGTTCGTTTTATATTTTCTTCTTAATGGCCTTTACCCAGATTTTGTATCCATCCTCATTCAAATGCAGTCCGTCGCCGGTCAACTCACTGCGTAGTACATTTGTTCCCTTCTCTGTAAATAGTGGAAAAAGATTGATATAGGCAATGCCTTCCTCTTTGGCAAACGCCTCCAGACGGGAGTTGATTTCAGGAACCATATCTGTCTTTCCAGTCAGTTTTTTGTATCGGCCGAAACTTTCATTGAAAGGGAGTAGGCTTTGTAGGTAGAGTTTTGTGTCGGGAGATTCTTTCCGGATGCGTTCCACCGTCATGCGAATCATGTCTACAATACTGTCTGGTGCCAAGTCATGGGAAATGTCATTGATTCCGATAAGCAGGAACAGCTTGGCGGGATGTCCGGGAAGTATCTGATGCAGGCGGTCATAGATACCCATCACTTCATCACCGATGATGCCGCGATTACGTACATTCTTCTTACCAAGACGGGCAGACCAGTCACCGCCACCTTCAGTCAGGCTATTGCCAAGCATGACGATGTCCTTGCTTGTAATGGCAGGCTCATCCATAAACTGTAGGAAACGTTTGTAGTAATGGTCTGTATAAATACGCGGAATGGGGTAGATGGAAGCCGCCACAGCGTTGGCAACCAATGAACGCAGGCGAACTACGCTGTGTCCGTCTTCCGGATGTACGGCGTTGATAAGGAGTATGACGGAAGTGTCATTGTCCGGATCGATAATGATGGAGGTACCCGTGTAGCCGGTATGCCCATAGGTATTAGGACCAAACAAATCTCCATTGTTGGAGGCATAGGCTGTAAAATTATCCCAACCGAGAGTGCGTCCCAGACTGGCGGTAGTGCGTGGCACAGTACGCATGGCTTTTACACCCAGCGGACTCAGGATGCGGCGTCCGTTCCATTCACCTCCGTTTTGCAGGGCTGCGCAGAGTATGGCAATATCATCAGCACAAGAGAATACTCCTGCATTACCGCTGATACCTCCGTTCATGACACGTGCCAGCGGGTCATGAACTTGTCCGCAGAGAACTTGTCCATTAGGTTGCTTTTCAGTGGGGGCAATGTTATTCAATTGAGAATTGCGAATTGAAAATTGAGAATTGGCTACGTTGTTTTCCTTGTGTCCTTGTTTTCTCGTTCCTTTGTCAACTATCGTAATCCAGTTACCATCCTTATCACGTTGGCAAGGCAGATAGTCGGTATGCTCCATGCCGAGTACATCAAATAGGTTTTCACGTGCAAAGTCACGCAGGCTCTGTCCGCTTATAGTCTCGATAATGTGCTGCAAAGTGATGAAGTTGAGGCAACTGTATTGAAAATCAGTCTGCGGCTTGAAGTCGCGTTTACAAGTAGCAATATATTCCATAAGCCCATCAGGATTGGGAGAACCGTACTGCTTTTCTAGCTCGGCTACCGGTGCATAGGGAGGAAGACCGGAAGTGTGTGTCATCAAATCGGCAATGCGGATTACCTTTTTCTCTTTGCCGTCTTCGCTTTCCCAATTCTTGAAATGGGGTATGTAGAGGCTGACGGGGTCCAGCATACGGAGCTTGCCGCGTTCTGCCAGTATCATCGTACATACGGCGGTCGACATGGATTTGCTGCAAGATGCCATATCAAAGATAGTATTGGCAGTCATAGGCTCCACATTGGGATAAATACGCTTGTTGCCGTAAGCTTTCAGATAGGCCATCTTGCCGTTACGTACTACAGCAAGTACGGCACCGGGAATATCCTTGTTGGAGATGGCTGTTTCAATCGCTTCGTCAGCATACATCAACTTGCGTGAGTCCATTCCCACTTGTTCAGGGGCTACGCGTTGCAAGGGTTGCGCGGTGGCAGCTTGCAGACAAAGAGAAAAGAGAAAAAAATATATTGCTTTCATAATAAAGGAATTTAAGAGTGAGTAATAGCTAAATCCGGTACGCATCCACTGCCTTTTTCACCGAACCGTGCATCAACAGCAGCGCCTTGGCTTTGCCATAGTCCAGTCCGAGTTCCTCTACAATCATACGGGTACCACGGTCCACAAGCTTTTTGTTACTGAGCTGCATATTCACCATTTTGTTGCCTTTCACGCGTCCCAACTGTATCATGACGGAAGTAGTAATCATATTCAGTATCATTTTCTGTCCTGTTCCCGATTTCATGCGTGAGCTTCCCGTCACATATTCAGGCCCTACAATCATTTCGATGGCTACATCTGCCTCTGCTGCCATTGGAGAGTCCGGGTTGCTGGTAATACAGCCGGTCAGTATGCCGTGTTCGCGTGCCTCGTGCATGGCACCAATCACGTAGGGGGTGGTACCGGATGCAGCAATACCGATGACCGTATCCTTATCTGTAATATTGCGTTCCGTCAGTTCTTCCCAACCGCGGTGAATGTCATCTTCGGCATTCTCTACCGGATTTCTCAATGCAGTGTCACCACCGGCAATCAAGCCGATAACCAGCGTGGGGGGCATACCGAAAGTCGGTGGAATTTCCGAAGCGTCGAGTACGCCCAGACGTCCACTGGTACCCGCACCCATGTAGAAGATGCGTCCGCCTTGTTTCATGCGGGGCACAATCTGGGTTACCAACTTTTCTATTTGAGGGATTGCCCTCTGTACGGCAAGCGCCACTTTCTGGTCTTCGGTATTGATGTCTTCCAGAATTTCACGGACTGATTTCTTTTCCAAGTCATTGTAGAGCGATGGTTGCTCTGAGATTTTTACGAACATAAGGCTATTTACTATTTGACGATTTACTATTTACGATTTGTCACTTTCAGTTGTGATATTTGATGAGTCCTTCCATGGGGCTCTTGATGATTGCACCCAGTTGGATACCCATTTCTTTGGCAGCTTCTGCCAGAACTTCCTTGTAATAGAAGGCTACGGAACCGATGAAATGTACTTTTTGATGCTGATAGTCTTCATATTGCATGACATTGCGTTTAAGGAATGCCTTAAAGCTGTTCAGTACCAGAGCGCGTACACAAGGTTCACCCAGATTCTGTGCAAGAAATGGTGACAAGCTTGCCAGGAAACGGTTGGGGAAAGGTTTACGGTAGACACGGTCGATGATATCAGCAGGTGTCAGGTCGAACTGTTTGAGGAATTTCTCTTTCAGCTCGGGTGTCATCTGATTTTTCAAGATATCGCCTACCAACAGTTTGCCCAAGCAGGCTCCGCTGCCTTCGTCTCCCAAGATGAATCCCAGAGGAGATACATTGGTGACAATGCTTTTTCCGTCATAATAACATGAGTTGGAGCCGGTCCCCATGATGCAGGCAATGCCTGAGTCATGTCCGCAGAGGCCACGTGCGGCAGCCAGCATATCGGTATTGACTTCCACTTCATTTTTCACACTGAGGTGTTTGGTTATGGCACGGTGCACCATACTTATCTTGTCGGGAAATCCGCATCCTGCACCATAAAAGTATACGGCATCCAGCTCACTTGTCTTCAGCTGAGGTAATAGCGCTGTTGCTATTTCATTACTGATTTCCTCTTCCGACTGAAAGAAAGGGTTCGTCCCTTTCGTGAATATCTGTTGGAGAAGTACTCCATTCTCTACAACACACCAATCGGTCTTTGTAGAGCCACTGTCTGCTATTAGAATCATATAAATAATGTTTAATGATTAGGGACTGTCTCTTATACACATCT
>ENA-OXWO01000090-OXWO01000090.1-human-gut-metagenome-genome-assembly--contig:-NODE-90-length-25416-cov-7.157407_pt1 | contig 25416 bp, 27 predicted proteins | sample MGYA00244690_ERZ652723 | MGnify/ENA primary metagenome ERZ652723 (study PRJEB26926, sample SAMN06164725) | human gut metagenome | biome: ENVO:00009003; feature: ENVO:2100002; material: ENVO:00002003...
GATATGGAAAGGATAGTTGTAACTGCCTGCCTGTAAAGGTAGACGATGTATATGCAGCGGTGCTTGCCGTTATAAAAGAGCAGATACAGGTCTTTGTTGACAGGGAAATGATATTAAAGGAACACCACAATGACAGCAGGGTAATCAGACAGGAACAGGTATATACGGAAGCCGTGAATAAGTGTGTCAAGGAAATGGACAGGCTTATGGAATTAAAGAGCGGCTTGTATGCAGATTACACAGAAGAACTGCTTGATGAAAAGGAATACCTGCAACTGAACAGGGAGTATTCGCAGCGTATTGAGAAATTGAAGATACAGGCTGATGAATACAGGCAGGCGGCAAGTCAGTATGAAAGTGCTGAAAAGACCGTTGCCCAGTTAAAAGCTGAAATGCTCCGTTTTAAAGGAAAACGCAAGTTGACGCAGGAAATGGTCGATTTGTTTGTTGCACAGGTACGCATATACGAAAACAAGAATCTTGAGATCGTTCTGAACTATGAAGATGAACTGAAAAAATTCGCAGAACTGAATATGGAAAGAGAGGCAGGATAATGGCTGAGAAAAGAAAATTAGCCTTTTATATCCGTCTCTCTGATGCGGATGAGGAGGTAAAAGCAGGAACAAAAGACGAAAGTAACAGTATTACAGGACAGAGAAAACTCTTGTATGCGTATATCAAGAAAACAGAGGAATTTGCAGGTTTTGAGGTACTGGAATACTTTGATGACGGATATTCGGGAACAATGTTCAATAACAGAGCAGAATTCCAAAGGCTCATACAGGACGCAGAGCTTGGAAGATTTGAATGTATCATAGTAAAAGATTATTGTGCGATAATAGGACTAAATCAGAAAGACCTTGAAACCCAAGGCATTCTGGCTTAGTCCCTTCTTTTTTTGACCGAAAACAAAGGACTTTCACAATAATCAAGCAAGCCGGAGGGTGCTGCTGCACACTTCCGGCAGAAGGAGGACATAGTGGGTGCTATCAAAGTCTTCTTGAAGGAGGTTGTGCTTCCGATCACGCTTGCGTTCTGCCTCGCGTCATTTCTCAAGCCGATCTATATGCCTGGCGGCGTATGCGACTACTTCCTAATGTGGATCTGCGTCGGCTTGCCATTCGGCATCCGGAGGATGTGCCTCTGGCTCGTTCCAAGCGGTTACGGCATCTCTGGCTCAGTCGGCATCTTCGCATTGAACTTAATCATAGGCGGTCTCATCGGAGGACTCGCCTTCTTTATCGGGCTGCTGCTCGGTATCATTCATACCATCCGAGAAATCATCTGAACTACATCGTAAACGAAGAGGGTTTGTTTCTTCTCCAATTTGGAGTAAGAAGCAAACCCTCTTTTTTTGTTGCCCAAAAGCCGGAATATCTGCTGGCGATGCGGCGAAGGAAAGGAGTTTTTAAGCATGAAACGCATGACAGCCGGTGATCTGCAAGCACTGGAATTGCTGATGCAGACCACACCCGGCTTTGAGCATTTTGATAGCGGCGCGGATGGCATTCTCCCAGAGTGCCGAAGCTGCCGCTTTCACCGTCCCTTCTGGAAATATCAGTCCTGTGTGTTTGCAGAGTGTCCCTACTGCTGCAATCCCGTTTCAACCCTCAAAAATAAAAATCAAAGTGGCACATCTGATGCCGGAAAGGAAGCCCGTCATGGATAACAAAATCGAAGTCTTCAAGAATGAACAGTTTGGTGAGGTAAGAACGATCCTCGAAGGAGAAAAAGTTCTGTTCTGTGCGGCGGATGTTGCAAAGGCACTCGGTTACACCAACCCGAACAAGGCGGTCAACGACCATTGCAGGGCTATAACGAAACGTTCTACCCCTATCAGCGGGAAAGTTCAGAGTATCAACTTCATCCCGGAAGGAGACGTTTATCGGCTCATTATTCGCAGCAAACTTCCTGCGGCTGAAAAGTTTGAACTGTGGGTATTTGATGAGGTCATTCCTACCATTCGCAAGACCGGCGGCTACATGACGGACTCCCTTCTGGAACGCATTCAGAAGGAACCGGCGGTCATTGTGGAGTTCGCTCAGGCGTTGATTCTGGAAAAGAATCGTATGAAGGCTCTTGAGTGTGAGTTGAACACGGCAAAGCCCAAAGCCGATTACTACGACGCCTTCATCAATCCGGATGACTGCACCAATATCCGAACGACGGCAAAGGAACTGAAAATCCCGGAGCGCAAGTTCGTCCAGTTTCTTCTCAGGGAGAAGTACCTGTTCCGATCTCCCTCCGGTCAGCTTCTTCCCTACAACAAGGACAGCAATGCCGGACTGTTCATCGTCCGCGATTTCGTGACGTACTGCTACACCGGCTCCCAGACCTACTTCACGCCGAAGGGCAAGGAGGTTATCCGAGTGAAGTTCCAGAAAAAGTGCGCCGAAGAGCTGCTTCCCAAGATGGCAAGGTGATTTCTGTGGCAGTCTATCGCGTAAACAAGAATCGTGGCTATACCGTCATGGCGAACTTCCACCTTCGAGACAAGAGCCTGTCACTCAAGGCAGTCGGTCTTCTCTCAAAGATGCTCTCGTTTAATGATGGCTGGAAGTTCTCAACCAAGGGGCTTTCTGCAATCTGCAAGGAAGGTCCGGATGCCATTCTCTCCGCGCTCCGTGAGCTTGAAAAGCACGGCTACCTTGTCCGGCACCGGCAGAGAGACGGTAAAGGCAGGATGAGCAGCACAATCTTTGAGATATACGAAGAGCCGCAGGAGTCCACGCCAGAACGGGAAATGCCACACATGGAAAATCCATGTGTGGAGAAGCCAGATGTGGATAATCCACACGGGGATAAGTCCGCACAAATAAATACTGATCAAGTAATTACCCAAAAAAGAAATACTCTCTCAAAGGACTATCAATCTATCAATCTTGATGGGATAGACAGGATGGATGAGCGAAGCGAGTATGAAGAGATTATCAAAGAGAATCTTGATTACGACATTCTCTGTCAGGATCCGAAGTTCGATAAAGACCGCTTCCGGGAGATCATGGACATCATGCTGGATGCCGTCTGTTCTACCGCTCCGACCATCCGCATCAATGGCGAGGATATGCCGCAGCAAGTGGTCAAGTCCCGCTTTCTCAAGCTGAATAGTAGCCACATAGAGTACGTTCTGGAAGCAATGAACAAGAACCCGTCAGACATCCGTAATATCCGGGCGTACCTGTTGACCGCTCTGTATAACGCCTCTCTGACGATAGACAATTACTACTCTGCGCTTGTCAACCATGATTTCTACGGGCAGGACGGAACGGCAGGGGCAAAGAAGTCCAAGACCTACGATTATAGCCTTTGTGAAGACACTCTTTAATGAATACCATCGTGAGCATTGCTCGGAAAGGAGAACAGTGTAAATGAAACTCATCTATCGCCGGATTGTTCCGCCTTAGCTGGGGCAGCATTCCCCCAATCATTCCAAGGAAAGGAGGTATCACTGCAATGCAGGATGAAGTCAACACCAAAGTTGTTGCAATCATGATCAAGGGCGGCAAAATCTCAGCCGAGGTGCTGAAAAAGGCTCTGGACAAGTTCGTGCAGGAGATCGAGAAGGCGCAGAAGCAGATGCAGCAGCCAAAAAGCTATCGCGGCAAGCAGTCTATCAAGCATCTGATGAGCCAGAACGCCGCTATCTCCAACATCGAAGTGACGGACGGCAACATCAAGTCCTTTGAGCGAACAGCCAGTAAATACGGTCTGGACTTTGCACTCAAGAAGGACGTTTCCGTTGAGCCGCCCAGCTATCTTGTCTTCTTCAAGGGACGGGACGTTGATGTCATGACCGCCGCCTTCAAGGAGTTCTCCGCCAAGACGGTCAAGCAGAAGGAACAGCCGTCTATCCGGCACAAGCTGGATCAGGAGAAAGCCCAGAGCAAAGCGCAGCACAAAGAGAAAGTCAAGGTCAAGACCAAGGATCGGGGTGTGGAGCTGTGAACAAACCCGATGTGAAGAAGCTCGTTCTTCTGAACCTTCCGTATGTCTTCGCCTTCTACTTTGCAGATAAGATCGCCGCCGTGTTCCGTCTCGCACCCGGCACAGAGTTCATCGACAAGCTGACAAACGGTTTTGCCGTGTTCGGCACAGCCTTTGCAAATCCGCTGCCCAGCTTTCATCCCGTCGATCTGCTCGTTGGTCTGTCGGCTGGCGTGTTGCTCAAGCTGGCGGTCTACGTCAAGGGCAAAAACCGCAAGAAGTTCCGGCAGGGCGAAGAATACGGATCTGCACGATGGGGCAAGCCAGAGGACATCAAGCCGTACATGGACCCGGAGTTCTCGAACAACGTCATCTTGACGCAGACGGAGTTCCTGACCATGAACAGCCGCCCGAAGCAGCCGAAATACGCCCGCAACAAAAATATCCTTGTCATCGGCGGTTCCGGCTCAGGCAAGACGCGCTTTTTCGTGAAGCCGAACCTGATGCAGATGCACAGTTCCTATGTGGTCACTGACCCGAAGGGTACAGTGCTGGTGGAGTGCGGCAAGATGCTCGAAAAGGGCGGCTATGTCATCAAGTCGCTGAACACCATCAATTTCAAAAAATCCATGCACTACAACCCATTCGCGTACATCCGCAGCGAGAAGGACATCCTCAAGCTGGTCAATACGATCATCGTCAACACGAAGGGAGATGGCGATAAGTCCGGCGAAGATTTCTGGGTCAAGGCGGAAAAACTCTACTACACAGCCCTCATCGGCTACATCTGGTACGAGGCACCCGACCACGAGAAAAACTTTACTACCCTGCTCGAAATGATCAATGCCTCGGAAGCCAGAGAAGACGATGAAACCTTCAAGAATCCCGTGGACAAGATGTTCGACGAGCTGGAAGCCCGTGACCCGGATCACTTTGCGGTCAAGCAATACCGCAAATACAAATTGGCGGCGGGAAAAACAGCCAAGTCGATCTTAATTTCCTGCGGTGCAAGGCTTGCGCCCTTCGACATCGCAGAGCTGCGGGAGCTGATGAGCTACGATGAGATGGAGCTGGACACCATCGGAGACCGAAAGACGGCGCTGTTCGTCATCATTTCCGACACCGATGACACCTTCAACTTCATTGTGGCAATCATGTATTCCCAGCTCTTCAACCTTCTCTGCGACAAGGCAGATGACGTTTACAACGGACGGCTTCCCGTCCATGTGCGCTGTCTGCTGGATGAGTTTGCGAACATCGGTCAAATCCCGAAGTTTGATAAGCTCATCGCAACCATCCGAAGCCGGGAAATTTCGGCGTCAATCATCTTGCAGTCCCAGTCTCAGCTCAAGACCATCTACAAGGATGCGGCTGACACCATCACGGGCAACTGTGACTGCACCCTTTTCCTCGGCGGCAAGGAGAAATCCACGCTCAAGGAAATCAGCGAGGTGCTGGGCAAGGAGACAATCGACCTTTACAACACCTCAGAAACCCGTTCCAACAACAACTCCTATGGCTTGAATTATCAGAAAACCGGCAAGGAACTGATGTCTCAGGATGAGATCGCCGTCATGGACGGAGCCAAGTGTATTTTGCAGCTTCGAGGCGTGAGACCTTTTCTCAGTAACAAATACGACATTACGAAGCATCCAAAGTACCGGCAGCTCTCCGACTATAACAAGCGGAACGCCTTTGACATCGAGAAGTACCGGCAGCACAAGCTGGTAGTCAAGCCCGATGACACATTCGACCTCTATGATATGGGCGAGGTCGAAGCGGATTAAAGCCCCGTCGCTGCACTGCGCAGTGGGTAAAGCCTGATGGCTCATCCCAAAGCAGAACAGCGACGGGGCTTCTTTTTTTATGCCCATTTTCAAAAATACACACTCAGCTTTCATCGATTCAAGGAGGAAAATCTATGGCTTTTATCAATCAGGCTGTCACGGTTCTTCAGACGCTCGTTATCGCCCTCGGCGCAGGTCTCGCAGTGTGGGGTGTTGTCAACCTCATGGAAGGCTACGGCAACGACAACCCCGGCGCTAAGTCTCAGGGCATCAAGCAGCTCATGGCTGGCGGCGGTGTGGTGCTGATCGGCACGACCCTCATCCCTCTGCTCTCCGGTCTGTTCGGTTAATCCGGCAGCCGCGCAGAAGCAACCATCGGGGCGGGTGCGGAAAAGGCACTTGCCCCTCACAATTCACCAACGATTTAAGGAGGAAATTCAAGTATGGCATTTATCAATCAGGCAGTTACGGTTCTCCAGACGCTTGTTATCGCCCTCGGCGCAGGTCTTGCGGTGTGGGGTGTTGTCAACCTCATGGAAGGCTACGGCAACGACAACCCCGGCGCTAAGTCTCAGGGCATCAAGCAGCTCATGGCTGGCGGCGGTGTGGTGCTGATCGGCACGACCCTTATCCCCCTGCTCTCCGGTTTGTTCGGCTAATCCACGGCAAGCCCAGCTTAACCGAAGGGTGGTGAAATATTGGGCAGTATTTTAGAAAAGATCGAACAGGCTCTCAAGGATATGCTGATCGGATGGATCGAGAGCAACCTGACCAATATGTTCACCGATGTCAACGAGAAGGTAGGAACGATTGCCGCCGAGGTCGGTCAAACTCCGTCCGGCTGGAACGGCGGCGTGTACCAGATGATCCGGGGACTATCCGAAAACGTGATAGTCCCCATCGCTGGTATCATCATCACCTTTGTTTTGTGCTACGAGCTGATTTCCATGATCATCGAGAAAAACAACCTTCACGACATGGACACTTGGATGTTCTTCAAGTGGTTTTTCAAGGCGGCTGTGGCGATCTATCTCGTGACGCACACCTTTGACATCGTGATGGCAGTATTCGACATCGGGCAGAATGTAGTTTCCGGTGCAGCAGGAGTAATCCACGGCAACACGAGCATTGACATTGACGCGACGATTGCGCAGATGCGTACCGGCATGGAGAACATGGGCGTCGGAGAACTGCTCGGACTGTCGATAGAAACGCTTCTGATCAGTCTGTGCCTCAAAATCATGGCGATCCTCATTACGGTTATCCTCTACGGGCGCATGATTGAGATTTACTGCACCGTGAGCATCGCGCCTATTCCCATCGCAACCATGAGCAACCGCGAATGGGGCAGCATCGGCACGAACTATCTGAAAGGCTTGTTCGCTCTGGCATTTCAGGGCTTTCTCATCATGGTCTGCGTCGGCATCTATGCGGTGCTGATCAACGGCATGATCATCGCAGACAACATTCATTCGGCTCTGTTCTCTGTGGCAGCGTACACGGTCATTCTGTGCTTCTCGCTGTTCAAGACCGGAAGCCTCGCAAAATCCATCTTCCATGCGCACTAAGGAGGTCGGCAGCATGAAGAAGTACAGCATCATCTACGCCGATCCCCCTTGGGCGTATCGGACTTACTCCAAGAAGGGACAGGGACGATCGGCGGAAAGCCACTACCCGACAATGTGCATTGAAGACATCAAGGCGCTTCCGGTCGGTGAGCTTGCCGCCAAGGACTGCGCTCTGTTTCTCTGGATCACGTTCCCGTGCCTCTGTGAAGCACTCGAAGTGCTGACGGCATGGGGCTTTTCTTATAAGACTGTGGCTTTTGTATGGGTGAAGCAAAACCGCAGGAACGACGATCTCTTCACCGGCATGGGGTACTGGACAAGGGCGAACGCCGAAATCTGCATCCTTGCCACAAAGGGACACCCGAAGCGAGTTGACGCCGGTGTGCGTCAGGTCATCCTCAGCCACATCGAAGAGCATTCCAAAAAGCCGGATGAGGCGCGGAAGCGCATTGTTCGGCTCATGGGAGACCTTCCCCGCGTAGAGCTTTTTGCCCGTCAGTCTCCCGAAGGCTGGGACGTTTGGGGCAACGAGGTCGAATGCACGGCGCATCTTCCTATGGAGGAAACACCATGCTGCGGCTAAAACCAATCTCTCTTCGAGATGCCAACGAGTACGTCCGGCAGCATCACCGGCATCACAAGCCGGTTGCCGGTCACAAGTTTTCCATCGGCTGTGAAGCAGACGGTGAGCTGGTCGGCGTAATCATCGCCGGGCGTCCTGTCAGCCGGTATCTGGATGACGGCTTCACATTGGAGGTCACAAGGCTATGCACCAACGGGGCAAAGAACGCTTGCAGCTTTCTCTACGGCGCGGCGGCAAGAGCTGCTGCGGCTATGGGCTATAAGCGCATCATCACCTACACGCTGGAAAGCGAAAACGGTGCAAGCCTTCGGGCTTCCGGCTGGATTTGTCAAGGCAAAGCGGGTGGGCTTCGCTGGACGGGTAAGCGTCAGCCGAAGGAGGATCAATATCCCGCACAAATGAAGCTGCGCTACGAAAGGCAGCTTAGAAAGGAGGAAACAGTCAATGGCATTTGTTCCGGTTCCGAAGGATCTTAACCGCGTCAAAACGAAGGTCATGTTCAACCTGACCAAGCGGCAGCTTATTTGCTTTTCCATCGCTGCGGCAGTCGGCGTTCCGATCTTCTTTCTGGCGAAGGCGCATCTCGACTTGTCTACGGCGGCAATGCTGATGGTGGTTATCATGCTCCCGTTCATCTTCTTCGCGCTTTACGAGAAGGACGGTCAGCCCGCCGAAAAGTATCTGTACCACATCGTACAGTCCATGTTCATCCGGGACAAGGTGCGTCCCTATCGTACAAACAATCTCTACGCTGAAATTCAGCAGAAAATCAAAAAACAGGAGGAATTGCAGCTTGAACAACAGCACAGCAAAGGCAAAGCCTAAGATGACCGTCAAGAACGGCGTCGTTTACGGCGATGCCCTTTCCGCTCAGGAAAAGAAGCGGATCGTCATGCAGAAGAAAAAGGACAGGAAGGCAAAGAAAGTCCGCAAGTCCGCCCAGCAGACCATTCCCTATGTGGAGATGTGCCGCGACGGTATCTGCAAGGTGAACAGCCGCCTCTACACGAAGTCCATCGCCTTTGAGGACATCAACTACCAGCTTGCGCAGAACGAGGACAAAACTGCCATCTTTGAGAACTGGTGCGACTTTCTGAACTACTTTGACAGCTCGATTTTCGTCCAGCTCTCCTTCATCAATCAGAAGGCAAGCCTCAATGAGTTCCGCAAGCGCATCAACATTCCGGCACAGGAGGACGCCTTCAACGACATCCGCTCCGAGTATTCCGGTATGCTGCAAAACCAGCTCACCAAGGGCAACAACGGGCTGATCAAGAAGAAGTACATCACCTTCGGCATTGAGGCGGACTCCCTCCGCACGGCAAAGCCGAAGCTCGAACGCATTGAAACCGACATCCTCAACAACTTCAAAACTCTCGGCGTGAGAACCGAGCCGCTGTCCGGCTACGAACGGCTGAAAGTGCTTCATGATGTGTTCAATATGGACAGCAATGAGCCGTTCCGCTTTTCCTTCGATATGGTTGCCCGGACAGGACTTTCCAGCAAGGACTTCATCGCTCCCACTTCCTTTGACTTCCGTGAAGGCAAGTGCTTCAAGATGGGCAAAACCATCGGCGCGGTGAGCTTCCTGCAAATCCTCGCGCCGGAACTCAATGACCGTATGCTTGCCGACTTCCTTGAGATGGACAGCAACATCACGGTCAATTTTCATATCCGGACGATTGACCAGGCGAAGGCGATCAAGAGCATCAAGTCGAAGATCACCGACCTCGACAAGATGAAGATTGAAGAGCAGAAAAAGGCAGTCCGCTCCGGCTACGATATGGACATCATTCCGTCCGATCTCGCTACCTTCGGCGGTGAGGCAAAGCGTCTGTTGCAGGATCTCCAGACCCGCAATGAGAGACTGTTTCTTGTGACTATCCTCATCATGAATACGGCAACCAATCGCCAGAAGCTCGAAAACGCGGTATTCCAGACCGCCGCCATTGCCCAAAAGTATAACTGTGCGCTCAAGCGTCTTGACTTCCAGCAGGAAGAGGGGCTGATGTCCTCTCTGCCTATCGGCGTCAATCAGGTGGAAATCGAACGAGGACTGACCACTTCCAGCACAGCGGTTTTCGTGCCGTTCACCACGCAGGAGCTTTTTCAGGGCGGCGAAGCTCTCTACTACGGGCTGAATGCGCTGTCCAACAACATGATCATGGTGGACCGCAAGCAGCTCAAGAACCCCAACGGGCTGATCTTGGGTACGCCCGGTTCCGGTAAGTCCTTCTCCGCCAAGCGTGAAATGACGAACGCCTTCCTCATCACAGAGGATGACATCATCGTCTGCGACCCCGAAGCCGAGTATTTTCCCCTCGTGCAGAAGCTCGGCGGTCAGGTCATCCGCATCTCGCCGGTCAGCACGGATTACATCAATCCGCTGGACATCAACACGAACTACTCCGAAGAGGAAAACCCGCTGACGCTGAAATCCGACTTCATTCTCTCTATGTGTGAGCTGATTGTCGGCGGCAAGGACGGCTTGCAGCCGGTTGAGAAGACCATCATTGACCGCAGTGTCCGCATGGTCTATCAGGAGTTTCTTGCAGACCCCAAGCCGGAGAAAATGCCGATCCTCGAAGACCTCTACAACATTCTGAGAAATCAGAAGGAGCCGGAGGCACAGCGCATCGCAACTGCCCTTGAAATCTATGTTCACGGCTCTCTGAACGTCTTCAATCACAGAACGAATGTGGATGTCAACAACCGCTTCGTCTGCTATGACATCCGCGAACTCGGCAAGCAGCTCAAGAAGCTCGGTATGCTGATCGTGCAGGATCAGGTGTGGAACAGAGTTACCATCAACCGCGCCCAGCACAAGGCAACGCGCTACTACATGGACGAGTTCCATCTGCTCTTGAAGGAGGAACAGACCGCCGCGTACAGCGTGGAAATCTGGAAGCGTTTCAGAAAATGGGGCGGCATTCCGACCGGCATTACCCAGAATGTCAAGGATCTGCTTGCGTCCCGCGAGGTAGAGAACATCTTTGAAAACTCGGATTTTGTCTACCTTCTGAATCAGGCATCCGGCGACCGGCAGATTCTCTCGAAGGCGCTGAACATCTCGCCCAGCCAGCAGAACTACATCACCAACTCCAACGCCGGTGAGGGGCTGATCTTCTATGGCTCGACCATCGTTCCCTTCAAGGACGATTTCCCGAAGGACACCCAGCTTTACCGCATCATGACCACCCGTTTAGAAGAAACCGTACAGAACTGATAGGAGGATTTTTGAATATGAACAACAAGATGATTACCATTCCCTACGCGGACGCTATCGAATACGGAGAGAACACCTCCGCGCTGTTTAAGGCTCTGTGGGAGCTGACCGATCTGATCCGACTGGAAAGCGACCTCAAGAAGCATCACCGCGCCTACCTCCATGTGAGGGAGGACATCGACGAAAAGGTCAAGGAGGCGCGTCAGATTATGACCAAGGTATCTGTGGATATGATCGGTTTCTATTTCAAGGTTGATGTTCCCGAAAGCAGCAACAGCGACGAGAATACCCCGTTCGCTGACGCGGCGGATGATGAAGCCGTATCTATCCCCAAGGACAAGTATGAGCTGATGATCGACGATCTGCTCACGATGTCCGAAATCATCCAGTGCGTCGCAGATATGCGCACGCAGGATGTGAAGGCAATCCGCGAGTTCGGCAAGTTCGTCCCCGCCTTCGCTGCCTTTGAGAAGAACCGCCTGAGCCTCTATCGTGAGGCAGCGAAGGAAGCAGAGGAAATCTTCGACCGTTGGGCGGACGAGATTGACGATCTCGACGAGGACTTCATGGAAGACGAGGACTACGAGCCGGACGAGTATTACTCCGACTGATATGCGCTCAAATCCGAAGAAAGGAGCTGGTTTTTATAGAGCTTGACATCATTCATACCGGCGATTGCCTTGAAATCCTGAAAGCCCTGCCCGATGACAGCGTTCATTGCTGTGTGACGTCCCCTCCGTATTACGCGCTCCGTGATTACGGTATGGAGGCTCAGATCGGCAGAGAGACAACGCCGAAGGAATACATCTCGCGCCTGACGGAAGTGTTTACCGAAGTCAGGCGCGTTTTGCGTCCGGATGGAACGCTCTGGCTGAACATTTCAGACACCTACGCCGGAAAGGGCAATCAGGGCGATTTTGTTGACCCGAAGAACCCCAACGGCAGAACCGGTCAGGCTGTGGCTCTCAACAACAAGGTTGAGGGCTGCAAGCCGAAAGACATGATCGGCATTCCGTGGATGTTGGCTTTTGCTCTCCGCGATACCGGATGGTATCTGCGCAACGACATCATCTGGATGAAGGATAACCCCATGCCGGAGAGCGTGAAAGACCGCCTATCCCGCTGCTATGAGCATATTTTCCTGTTCTCCAAGTCGAGAAAGTATTTCTTCGACTACAAGGCAATCTCCGAGCCGATTGCCCCTGCAACAGCAGAACGCCTCAAGCGCGGCATGAAGGGCGGCAACAAATACGGCAAGCCCGTTCCCGGTCAGCCTCAGCCGCAGTCCATCAACCGCCCCCGTGAGCATGGCGAGATCAAGGACGCAGACATCAATCCGCTACGCAACAAGCGCGATGTCTGGAAGATCAACACCGTCCCCTTTAAGGGCGGTCACTATGCCGCCTACCCTCCGAAGCTGGTTGAAACCTGTCTTCTCGCCGGTTGTCCAGAAGGCGGCATTGTGCTTGACCCCTTTATGGGAAGCGGCACAACAGGCATGGTTGCCTCACAGATGGGGCGTCATTTCGTGGGCATAGAGCTGAACCCTGAATACACCGAGCTTGCCTACAAGCGGATTGGAGGTGAAATCTGATGTCCAAGGAACCGGAACTCAAAGCACGCGACAAGGTTGTTCTGCGGATGAAGCGGGAGGGCGCGGTTGAGGAAAACCTGACGGCTGGCACCGAGCAGCGCGTGTCAAAACGTCCGGAAGATGCAGAGCTGGTGAAGCCCGCTGAGACAGCAGAATCTTCCGAAGCTCTTTCTGCGGAGGAACAGAAAAAGGTGCAGATGCGTCGTCAGCAGCGTCAGTTTCAGGCGGAACACGCCGAGGATAACGACACACAGCCGCCCTCGGAAACGTCCGTCACAGAAGAGAAAAGGGCAGAAAATCCACCCCAGAATGTAACTGAACCGCTACCTTCGGAAACGCCGTTCAAGCCTCCTGCTTTGGAGCAGCACGGCGTTTCTTCGCACACCGGCACGGTGATTGCCGAAACGGTTGTCACGCACAAGCTGCGCAAGACCTCGGCAGTGGAGACAGTGGATGCAGACACCGTTCTCTCTCAAGCGGCGGAGACTGCCTCTGCGAAGCCGGTCTCGGACGATGCCGTTCCGCCCACGAAGCGGATGCAGAAGCTCGAAAGGAAGTCCGAGAAGGCGCATGAGCGTCTGGATGCCGCCCGTGAAAAGCTGCCCACGCACAAGGTTCTCAAGAAAGAGCGCGTCTTTGATGAAGAGACCGGAAAGGGCAAAACCCGCCTTCATTTTGAGGATGAGCTGAAAAAGCCAAAGGGCAAAGGCAAGCTGCAATTTGAGGCGGATAAAACCGTCCGCAAGGTCGGTGACACCCTCGCTTCCGGCATTCACGGCAAAATCCACGAGGTCGAGCAGGAAAACTCGGCGGTTGAAGCGGCACATAAGACGGAGATCGCCGCTGAGACTGCTGCTCGGCATTTCAGTCATCACAGAGAAAAAAGCGTCATCAAGCCTTATGAGAAGGTTTCCAAGCTGGAACACAAGGCGGATGTAGCTGACGCAAAGCTCCAATATGAGAGAAATCAGCAGGAGCATCCTGAGATGAAGAAGCAGAACATGAACAAGCACTACCAGAAGCAGAGCATCAAGAAGGAATATACCGCCGCTCGGAATGCCGGTTCTCAGACCGCCGGGACTGCCACAAAGAATACCGGCAAGAAGTTCGGTGAGAAGGTGTCCGACAAGCTCAAGGAGTTCTTTGAGAACAACAAGAAGGTCTTCATCTGGATCGGCGTCGGAGTTGCCCTTCTCGTTTTGCTCGGTGCCGGTATCAGCTCGTGTTCGATGCTCACCTCTACCGGCTCGTCGGTTATCGCTTCCTCCTATCTCAGCGAGGATGACGCGATGCTGGGCGCGGAAGCGCAGTATTGCCAAATGGAGCAAGAGCTGCAACGCTATCTCGACACCTACGAAAACACTCACAACTATGATGAATACCACTTCGATCTGGACGATATTGAGCATGACCCCTATGTGCTGATCTCCATCCTCTCGGCTCTCCACGAGGGTGAGTTCACGCTGGATGAGGTGCAGGGTACGCTCCAAATGCTGTTTGAAAAGCAGTACATCCTCACCGAAGAGGTCATCGTCGAAACCAGATACCGCACGGAGACTGACACATGGACAGATGCAGACGGCAACACGCACACGGAAACCTACCGCGTCCCGTATGACTACTACATCTGCAACGTGAAGCTCGAAAACTTCAATCTCTCCCATGTCCCGGTCTACATCATGTCTCAGGAACAGCTTTCCATGTACGCGACATATATGTCGGTGCTTGGCAACCGCGAGGATCTGTTCGGTGACTCTCCCTATGTGGACAAGTACATCACAAATCCTCCCGCCGACTACGATGTCAACCCGGAATACCTGAACGACGAGAAGTTTGCGACACTGATTACCGAGGCGGAAAAGTATCTCGGTTATCCGTATGTGTGGGGCGGCTCCAATCCCGACACGTCCTTCGATTGCTCCGGCTTCGTCAGCTACGTTCTCACGAACAGCGGTCTTGTGAATACCGGACGGCTGGGCGCGCAGGGCCTTTACAACGTCTGTACGCCGGTTTCAAAGGCGAATGCACAGCCCGGTGATCTCATCTTCTTTGTCGGAACGTATGACACCCCCGGTGTGTCTCACGTCGGCATTTACGTCGGTGATGGGGTCATGATCCACTGCGGCGATCCCATTCAGTACACATCCATCAACTCTTCCTACTGGCAGCAGCATTTCTACGCCTTTGGAAGACCCGCCTATTAAAAGAAAGGAGTTTTTTCATGAATCCCAAGTATCAGAAAGTCCTCTCCGACATCGAGAAGGCTGAAAAGAAGAAGTCCGAAATCGAAGGTCAGCTCAAGGAGCTGTACGACAAGAAAACAGAGCTGGAAAACCTTGAAATCATCAATACCGTGCGCTCTATGGTGATGGACAAGGATCAGATCATGGCGTTCCTGTCTTCCATGAAGGGCGGCAACAAGCCCGCCGGAAATACGGAGGTAATCGACAATGCGTAAGAAGTTTCGTTTTCTGACCGTCCTTGCGGTCTGCGTCATGGTTCTGTCCTGCTTCTCGGTGACGGCGTTTGCCTATGCCGATGATACCGAACAGAACCTTCCGGTTACGGAGGCTACTCAGCCCGAACAGCAGCCTGAAACCACTCCCGCACCGGAAAAGCCGAAGGGTGAGCCGATTGACGATGAGGGCAACGCCTATACCCGCGACTTGCTCTATGACAAGGCAACGAACAAGCAGTTCATCACTGTCCAGACGAAAAGCGGCAACACGTTCTATATCGTCATCGACTACGATGCGCCCATCAACGAGGATGAGGAACAGTACCAGACGTACTTCCTGAACATGGTCGATGAAAGCGATCTGCTTGCACTGCTGGATGATGATACTGCGGCGGCTCTGACCACCTGTAATTGCAAGGAGAAATGCGCTGCCGGTCAGGTCAACACCGACTGCCCGGTCTGTAAGACCAACATGAGCGAATGCACCGGCACAGCTCCCGCTACACCTGAGCCGGACAAGGATGCGGAAACCGATGTCCCCGCGCCCAAGCCCGAAAAGAAGTCCAACATCGGCATGATCCTCGTCATCTTTGCCCTTGCCGGTGCTGCGGGTGCAGCCTATTACTACATCAAGTTCGTCAAGGGCAGAAAGCCCAAGGATGAGGATATGGACTTCTTCGACGATGAAGGCTACGAGGAAGAGCCGTACATCAACGAGGATGAAGAGCCGCAGATCGCGGAGGATGCTGAAACGGATGGTGATGAAGATTGATCTTAGTCATTGCTGAAAAGCCCAGCGTTGCCCAGTCCATCGCAAAGGTGCTGGGCGCAACGTCCCGCAAGGACGGCTACATGGAGGGCGGCAATTACATCGTTTCGTGGTGCTTCGGTCATCTGGTGGAGCTGGCAGACGCCTGCTCCTACGATGAGCGGTATGCCAAGTGGCGGTATGACGATCTGCCCATTGTTCCGGAAGGCTGGATGTTTGAGGTCACGAAGGACAAAGCACAGCAGTTCAAGGTGCTGTCCTCTCTTATGAAGGACAAGCGCGTCACCGAGCTTGTCTGCGCAACCGATGCAGGGCGTGAGGGTGAGCTGATCTTTCGGCTGGTCTACAACAAAGCCGGATGCACCAAGCCCTTCAAGCGTCTGTGGATCAGCTCTTTGGAGGACTCCGCCATCCGTGAAGGCTTCCAGCATCTCCGGGACGGCAAGGAATATGACCGCCTCTATGAAGCGGCACTCAGCCGCTCGAAGGCAGACTGGATTGTCGGTATCAACGGAACCCGCCTGTTTACCACGCTCTATCACAAGAAGCTGGTGGTCGGGCGCGTCCAGACGCCGACCCTTGCAATGCTGGTGGAGCGTGACGGGAAAATCTCCACGTTCCAGAAGGAGAAATATTTCAATATCCACATCGGCAAGGGCGATTTGACCGGCGATTTGGAAAAGGTCAAAACCGAAGAGGAAGCAAAGAAGATTGCGGCGGCTTGCGGGAAAAAGCAAGCCGTCGTTTCTTCTCTCAAGCGGGAGACGAAGACCGTCAATCCTCCGAAGCTCTACGATCTGACCACCTTGCAGCGCGAAGCTAACCGCTACTACGGCTTCACTGCCCAGCAGACACTCGACCTCGTTCAGACGCTTTACGAAAAGAAGCTCCTGACCTATCCGCGCACGGACAGCCAGTTCATCACGGACGATATGGAGGACACCGCCCGTCAGGTCATTTCTATCGTATGCCGTCAGCTTCCGCTTTTCTCCGGTGTTTCGGTCACTCCGGACATTGCCCGCGTGACCGACAACAGCAGGGTCACGGATCACCACGCCATTCTCCCGACCGTCCAGCTTGAAAAGCAGGAGGTTTCCGCGCTTCCTCAGTCGGAGCAGAAAATCCTCAATCTTGTCGGGATGCGTCTTCTGTGTGCGACCGGCGAAAAGCACACCTACGCAGAAACGCAGATCACGCTCTCCTGCGAGGGCTACGAGTTCAAAACCAAGGGCAAAACCGTCGTTCAAAACGGATGGAAAGCCATTGAAGAGCTGTTCAAGGCTTCCCTCAAGACGAAGGAAAAGGACGATCCCGCGAAGTCCCTGCCCGAAGTGCATGAGGGCGATATGCTGGATGGTGTCTCTGCCAGTATCACGGAACACTTCACAACGCCTCCAAAGCAGTACACGGAAGACACCCTCCTGTCTGCGATGGAGACTGCCGGAAACGATCAGTTTGACGATGACACAGAGAAGAAAGGTCTCGGCACTCCCGCAACCCGCGCCGGTATCATTGAAAAGCTGGTAAAGTCCGGCTTTGCAGAGCGCAAGGGTAAATCCCTCATTCCAACGAAGGACGGCTGCAACCTCGTCTGCGTCCTGCCGGAACAGATCACCTCTCCCGCAATGACGGCGGAATGGGAAAACACGCTCATGGAGATTGAGCGCGGCAATGCGGATGCAGATACCTTCCTCAGCGGCATTGTCCAGATGACCGGGGATCTTGTGAAAGCCTACCCGTTCCTCTCTGACGCCGAAGCCCAGCGTTTCGGTACGGGCAAGGAGGAAATCGGCAAATGCCCCCGCTGCGGCTCTCCGGTCTACGTCGGCAAGGGCAATTTCTACTGCTCGAACAAGGAATGCTCCTTCTGCCTGTGGGAAGACAACAAGTTCTTTTCCAGCAAGAAAAAGAAGCTGACCAAGAAGATTGCAAAAGAGCTGCTGGACAAAGGCTGGTGCCGAGTGACCGGGCTTTACACGCCGAAGAAGCCTCAGCTCTACGATGCGGTGATCCGGCTGGATGACAGCGGCGGCAAATACGTCAGCTTCAAGATGGAGTTTGATCGATGATCCGCCCGAAGTATGTTGCCTCTTGCAGCGGAGGCAAGGACAGCGTAGCGACGCTCCTGCTGGCTGCACAGCACAATGAGCCGCTGGACGAGGCGGTTTTCAGCGAGGTCATGTTTGATAAGGACACAAGCGGCGAAGTCCCGGAACACCGGGACTTTATTTATGACCGGCTCAAGCCCTTCTGTGAAAAGGAGATGGGCATCAAGTTCACCATTCTCCATGCGGACAAGACCTACGATGACGTATTTCATCACGTCATCACCCGCGGACCTCATAAGGGCGAGGTTCGCGGTTTCGCGTGGGCTGGGATGTGTGCGGTCAATCGGGACTGCAAAATCCCGCCCGTTCGCAAGTACAATGCCGCGCTTTCTCCGGATACTGTGAGCTATGTCGGCATCGCGGAGGATGAGCCAAAACGCCTTGTTCGTCTGGATGGAATAACGAAGGTCAGTCTGCTTGCCAAATACGGTATGACCGAGGCGGACGCCTACAAGCTCTGTCAGGATCACGAACTGCTTTCCCCAATCTACGCTCACTGCCGCAGAAACGGCTGCTGGTTCTGTCCAAACGCCAGCGACTCGGAGCTGCTACACATGGTCACGAAGCACCCTGAGATGTTTGACCGGCTGATTGAATGGGAAAACGAGGATAACATCTTCCATCGTCGGATGACGCGCAGAGAAACCCCGTCTGAGGTAAAGGCTCGTTTATTGAGCAAATCCCAGATGGGGTTTTCTTCGCCCAAAAGCAAATAAGAAATGGAGGTTTGAGATGGCTGAAAACAAAAATGCACAGCAAGTCCGCGAAATCACGGACAAGCTGGAACAGGGCATCAAGGAGCTTTTTGAATCCGAGCGGTTCAAGGAATATCTCCGCACGATGTCCAAGTTCTACAACTATTCCTTCAACAACACGTTGCTCATTGCGATGCAGAAGCCGGAGGCAACCTATGTTGCCGGTTATACCTCGTGGCAGCGTAACTTTGACCGTCAGGTCATGAAGGGCGAAAAGGGCATCAAGATTCTTGCACCCGCGCCGTACAAGGCGCAGGAAGAGCGTGAAAAGATTGACCCCGTGACGCAGAAGCCGGTGATCGGCGCAGATGGGAAGGCTGTCACGGAGACGGTTGAGGTCCTGCGTCCTGCCTTTAAGGTGGTGAGCGTGTTCGATGTCTCTCAGACGGACGGCAAGGAACTTCCGGACATCATCGTCGATGAGCTGAAAGGCACCGTCGAGAACTACGAGGCGTTCTTCGATGCACTCAAGCAGGAATCTCCCGTCCCTATTTCCTTTGAGGATATTCCGGGCGGTGCAAAGGGATTCTTCTCGCCGGTTGAAAGCCGCATTGCCATTCAGGAAGGCATGAGCGAAATCCAGACGGTCAAAACCGCCATTCACGAGATCGCCCACGCAAAGCTCCACGCCGTCAAGCCGGATGAGAAAGCCGCGCCAGAAGATAAGAAGGATCGGCACACCAAGGAGGTTGAAGCGGAAAGCGTTGCCTACACCGTCTGCCAGCGCTACGGCATTGAAACCTCGGACTATTCCTTCGGCTACATCGCCGGTTGGTCATCCGGTAAGGAAACCAAGGAACTGAAAAGCTCTCTGGACACTATCCGCAAGACGGCGGCTGAGATGATCGAGGGCATTGACGCCAAGCTCAAGGTGCTGCTGGCAGAGAAAGCACAGTCCGCAGAGATGGAAGTCGAAGCTCCCGTAAAGGAAGCTGTTCCGGAGGAAAAGCCGGAAGTCCCCATTTACCGCGAGACGGCGAATTATGCCTATGAAGCCGGTGAGCTGGAGTCATATCGTGCTTCTCTCGCTGCAAACGTGGAATGCCGCCTTGCGATTGAGGCGGCAATCAGTTCTAACTACGGAGACAACCGGCTGGATGCGGATGCTGCCGTAAAAAGTGTCCTTGAGCAGTTCTCTCCGGAGCGCATCCGGTATGTCCTCGCAAACACCATTCAGCAGAAAGACTTTGACGGGCGCATTCCCCAGCCCCTCAAGGAATGGGCGAAGAACGTTGAGGTCTGCCCGGAGAATGCCTCTCGCTTCCTTGTGGATAAACCCAATCCCGGACTGACGGCACTTTTCGTGGATGCGTTCCGTCAGCAGAACGAACCCCCGAAGGAAGTCACTTCTGAGAAAACAGAGGAAAGAGACCCGGAGGTCGTTGCATGGGAGAGCGATGAGATTACCTCTATTGAGGTAAAAACCGTAGAGATCAAGTCTCCCGTTGCCTCCATGCCGGAGGAAGCCGCGCAAGCACCGAAAGCGCATCGCCTGACTGCCGAAGAGAAAGAGATCAAAGCCGCCGTCATGGACACGCTCAAGGGGCAGATTGCCTATAACAATGACGGTATGCGGGCGTCCTATCGCGCCTCCAACCATTCCTTCAATCTGCTGGCGCGGAACGGCGTCAGGATCGAAGGTAACACGGTCACGCAGAACGGTGAGCCGCTGTTCAAAATCCATCGCCGTCATGCGGCGCGGAAAACACAGGGCTGCTACCGTGAGCTGATGCCGACGTTGGAATACGTCAGGCAGGAGCAGAAGCAGGAAAAGCCCTCCATCCGCGATCAGCTCAGGACTGCCGCAAAACAGCAGCCGGAGAAGAAGTCTCCGGTCAAATCCAAAACGCACGACATGGAGTTGTGAGAAAGGAGACGCATGAAGAAATACACAGACGTTGACATCGTTGTGGAGCTGCAGAAGCTCGTGGACAGTCATGTGGACAGCTACAAGGAAGACTTCGACATTGACAAGCGCATCATCCGCCGCGCTGCCGAAAGCCAGAATCCCGAAGACAAAACGCTGATGTGGTTCTGCCGTCCGCATGGAACGCACTGTCTCAATGAAAATCAGGTCTTTATTCAGGGAACGCGGGATCACAACACCTTCCGTTTTTACGCCGAACAGACCTACGACGAGTGCATTGCCCGCGTCATCATCCCGAAAACCGTCAAGCGCGGCAAGGTGTTCGGGGATGTCTTTGAGATCAACTACCGTGAACAGGCTGCAAATGTGGCGCAGAACTCGGTTGCGCCGGATCATGACCGGCTGACCTTCGCGGATGGCTTTGTGCTGGATGCGCCCTGCCGCAGCAGCTTCGATGCAGCAATGGCTCTGGTCGGTGAGCATGGCGGCGTCAAAACCCACCAGACGCTCCCGAAGGACGCGGAGGCGCTGGCAGAAGTGCTGTCTAAGCAGAAAAGCCGCCGTGACAGACTGCCGGATGCAGAAAGGACAGAGGCGCTTTCGCCGCTCCCCGTCGCAGAACTCCGCAAATATGAGGCGGTCAAAAAGGCTCATCCGGACGCGCTGGTCTGCTTTGCCCAGAACGGCTATTTTGAGCTGTACGGCAAGGACGCGGAAAAAGCTGCGCCTTTGCTCGGCACAAAACTCCTTGAAAAAAAGGTGCGCGGCAAGCCCTCCGTGCCGGTGACCGGCTTCCGTGAAGCCGCGTGGGTAGCCGGTTCTCACAAGCTCTGGAAGTCCGGCGCAGATGTCTTTCTCAGCAAGGACGGCGAGACCTTCAAGGAACTCAAAGCCGCAGATTACATTCCTGTCGGTGCGACACTGAATGTGGATGGGATCAAGTGCAGAATTGACGCGGTTGATTTTGCCGCCGATGAAGTCCGGCTGACCAATATCGAGGACAAGAACCGCCCCATCCGCTTTTCTGAGAGCATCCAGTATATCCGCTCGTATGTGGAGGATGCCGGGACTGCCATCTACGACACCATCTCGAAGAAGCCCGCTGCCCGTGAATCCATCCGCGACAAGCTGAAATCCGCGCAGAAAGCACAGCCGCCCCACACACCGAAGCCGCAGAAATTGAAAGGAAAGGATATGGAACTCTGATATGAAAAACTTTACCGTGGAAGAAACCAATCTGATGTGCTGCTTCAACACGTCCAGCCGGAAGCGGTTGATCGACGATATGAAGGGCGTCACCCTGAACGACATGGATGGCGAGATCGCAGAGCTGATGTATAAGACCGTCCGGAAGCTCGAATCCATGACCGACGCGGAGTTTGAGGAACTGTACATCATGCCGGACGGCATGGTGGATGACTGAAAGGAGGATGCCTATGCCCGTATTAGACGGTGATTTTGAAGCCTTTGTCACGAACCTTGGCAAGTACAACGAGGGTATGCTGGTCGGTGAGTGGGTGAAGCTGCCCACCACCGAGGAAGAGATGCAGAAGATCTTTGAGCGCATCGGGATCGGCAAGCAGGACGAGTTCGGTCAGCCCTACGAAGAGTGGTTTATCACCGACTACGAATGCCCGATCTACGGCGTCCAGAAGATGCTTGGCGAGTACGAGAGCCTTGATAAGCTCAACTACCTTGCAGCTTTGATTGACGAGCTTTCCCTGAGCGATCAGGAAAAACTCGTTGCCGTTATGGAGGCTGGCTGCGATGAGGTCAGCGATATTGACGATCTCATCAACCTGACGTTCAATCTGGACTGCTACGACATCATGCCCGGTATCAACGACGAATCCGACCTTGGCTATTATTACGCCCACGAAGCCGGTATTTACTCCGAAAAGGATCTCGGTCCTCTGGCAAATTACATCGACTATGAACGCTATGGGCGCGACATTGCGATGGATGAGCAGGGACGCTTCACCGATGAAGGCTATGTCCGTGTTGCAAGCGAGAGGTGGGACAGGCAGTTTAACGGCGATCTTGATGATATTCCCGATGAATACCGGATCACCGGCTCAGGGGAAGCCACCGAGCGTGACAGCACCATCGCCGTTCTCATTGTTGAGCCGGGAAAGGAGCCTTATGTGAAGGAGATTGACTCCGGTCTGGAGTCCTTGCAGCATGAGGTCGGCGGTTACATCGAGGCAATTTATCCCTACGAAGACCCTGTTGCCTTAGTCTGCAACGAGGAAGGCAAGCTGGAAGGTCTGCCCCTGAACCGCGCTCTGCGGGATGAGGACGGTGACATCTACGACGTTGTTGCCGGAACATTCTTGGTAGTCGGCTTGACGGATGACAGCTTCGGTTCTCTGACCGTAGAGCAGATGCAGAAGTTCTCCGACCTCTTCAAAGTTCCGGAGCAGTTTGTCAAGCTGGGCGATAAGATTGTTGCGATCCCCATGATCTCGAAGGAGCAGCAGAAGCAGGAGAGCGTTGAGCAGAAGGACTTTGAGATGAATGCCGACACCTCCGGTCTGACGGTTGCCGGTCACATCGGGACGTGGCACACCATTGACCAGCACGAAGTCGGCGGTCACAGCTTTTATCTGATGGAGCATGACACCTACGGCGATGAAGCTGCTTGCATCATCGTCGATGAGCGCGGCAAGCTCGTCCTTGATGATGTCTACAACGGCTTTGACGATGACACACTCCGCCTTCTTGACCTTGAAGTCAAGGAAGTGCCGGAAATGCCCGATCCCGCGCTCTCCGTTCAGGATATGAAGGACTACGGCTACGCATGGGCTGGTGTTCTTCCCGCTGGTCAGGAGGCGGCTGAGAAGGCTTTGGAGAAGGGCTGCGAGGTTTACCGTCTCTATTCCGATAACACCGAGGGCTTGTGCGTAGATGCAAAAGAGATTGCCGATCATGCGGCAAAGGGCGGAATGCTCGGTATCAGCAAGGAAAGCTGGATGGCGGCTCTTGAGAAGGAAAACTACCTCAAGGCAGCGGAGATGTCGATGGAGGATGACTACGGCATGATTGACGGAATCATCAACAACGGTCCGAAGGAGGGCAAGACCGCAGAGGTCAAAGCCCCCGAAAGGGGCGAAAAGTCCTCCATCATGGACAGGCTCAAGTCCGCAAAGGCTGAAAAGCAGAAGGAATGCTGCCCTCCCCAAAAGCACAAAGGAGAGATTGAGCTGTGAGCAGAAGTCAGAAGTGGCGGCAGGAGTGGTCGTTCTTCATAGGAGACAGCGGACGGAGGAAGTATAACCGCTTCTGCGTCCGCTGCGTCCATAGCTGCAAGCAGAGCTTCCGTACGGATCTCATCGCCTGTCCGCACTTCTCCCGCAAGGCATCGCGGTGTAGACAGTTAGGGGTCGAAAAAGCCTGTGATTGCAAGCCTCAGAGCGACGAGGAATGACCGCCCAGTGTGATTATATTCCCCGCACAGTTCCAGCAATAGAGCGAGAATAAGGGTCGATTTCGGCACTTGTTTGAATGCCCGGAAAACAAACCAAGAGCCTCTGTCGATGCCCGTTTTGGGCGTCGGCAGAGGCTCTTTTTTTATGACATATTCAAAATAGCGGACAGCAGCTCTTGAACCTGTTGCCGGTATTCCGGCTTTATATCCGAAATACGTCTGGCAAGCGCAAGGGCTTCCGCTTCTGGCTCCTCGGTCCCAAAGATAATTCGGTCCGCACTGACGCCCAGCAAACGGCAAAGACGCTGCAAGGCTTCAAGAGAAATACCGGAAGCACCACGCTCAATAGCGCTCAGGTGATTCGGCGTCATGCCAAGCATTTCTGAGAGCGTGTCCTGCGTATAGCCCGCCTGTTCTCTTGCCACTTGAATATTGCCGCCGATTTCAATATTGATGTCCTTCTTCTCTCGCATAGCCTCACCACCTTTGCATTTAGTGTACCTAACGGCGGTGTCATTATCCACGGTACGCCGTCGTTGATTTTACTAACGACAATGCGTTGACTGTCCGTGATGAGGGTGATAGAATGGAGTTACCTACCAAAAGAGTGAAAGAAGGGGTGTCATGTCGCGCATTATTGAGTTTAGAAAGTCTGCTCAAAAAACTGAAAAGCAATCCGTTCAAGGCAAGACTTGTGCGTTTACCGGTCATAGACCGCAGAGTCTTCCGTTCGGCTTTGATGAATCCGATAAGCGTTGTACTTCTTTGAAATCTGTTATGCGGGATCAGATTGTAGCACTCATCGAGAACGAGGGCGTCACGCATTTTATTACCGGCATGGCTCTTGGCGTCGATATGTACGCTGCGGAAATTGTACTCGATTTGAAATCAAAATACCCTCACATTACTCTGGAAAGTGCAATCCCTTGTGAGACACAAGCGATCAAATGGTCTGTGGCTTCACGGGAACGGTATTATAATATCGCGGCAAAGTGTGACAAGGAGACCATGCTGCAACGGGAGTACACGTCGGACTGCATGGACAAGAGAAATCGGTACATGGTCGATCACGCCGATTATATTCTCGCAGTATGGAATGGATGCCCCAGCGGTACCGGGAACACCGTGAGATATGCCCACAAAAAGGGCAAATCTATCATCGTTATCAATCCGGTTTCCCTTGATGTCACGCGGGAATAAGGCAAAAAACCCACTCCTGAATCAAGCGTTGCGAAAACCGTGAAGTATTTCCCGATAGTGAATACACATTGCACTACTCGGTGATTATTGGAAACGTGTACGGCGTATGCTGCCCAGTGAACATCTCCACGGAACACATCGAATTTTCAC
>ENA-OXWO01000101-OXWO01000101.1-human-gut-metagenome-genome-assembly--contig:-NODE-101-length-23947-cov-4.609869_pt1 | contig 23947 bp, 20 predicted proteins | sample MGYA00244690_ERZ652723 | MGnify/ENA primary metagenome ERZ652723 (study PRJEB26926, sample SAMN06164725) | human gut metagenome | biome: ENVO:00009003; feature: ENVO:2100002; material: ENVO:00002003...
CGTCGGCAGCGTCAGATGTGTATAAGAGACAGGATAAAGACAGAGCAATGACAAACATTGCCCATTCTTTTCATTTCAGATAACATTCTTTGAACTACATATACCTAAAATCTGCAAAAAATATAGAACTTTATAAATATCAACACTTTATAGAAAGGTATATTCACATTATACTATATCCGGAAACGATTATGTTGGTATAATCAAGGTACTATTATATGCTTGCCTTCGGGAGTGACTACTACCGAGCCCATTTTGATGTAATGTTTCCCTTCCGGCGAAACTATTACCTTTGTTTCGCTACTCTTGTCGGAAGATTCTTTTTTCTCATTCATGAAACTCTTGTCCCGCGAAGTGGTAACCGGATAAGTATCCTCCAGATAGCTCTTCATTTCGTCCACTTTTCCGTCTTTGAACCACACCTTGACAGCCGACCACCCCGCAGGAGTATAAGCGCGGAATGTCCAAGCCTCTCCCTCCTTATTCAAATCTCTAAATGCAGGCTCTCCTAAAATGGTACACACCTCTTTAAAGCTCATACCACGTTCAATGCTGCTCAACTGCTTATAATCAAACCCGTAGCTTTCATAAATGCCACAGCCCATCACCAAGACAGCGAGTAACAAGCCTAAAACAACTGACATCTTTTTCATAATAGAAAGTTTTAGTATTTATCCATACAGCAAATGTAGTATGATAAAAACCTCCTTTTCCGTGATTCTCTCTATTTATACATAGGGATTTCCCTATCAGTTTATCTGTATCTTTACAACCTATAAAGAATATCATCCCAGCCCCGTTCCAATGAGCAATATCAAGTCGGAAGGGGCCACCACCGTATGGTTGGCAACCGGCAAAGACAGTCTTAAAACAAAGGTGCAGCCAATCCGAAAGCAGGTTTGTGCTTTCAGGAAGAAGGAAACAGCGTAGTGCTCACCGGTAAGGTGGAGATAAAGGCCCGGCAGCTCCCAATTATGTATTACTGAAATTCAAAGGACACCATGCCACCATTTGGATTGACGGACATTTTGTACGCAGAAATCTTTAAGAAGAGCATTCAGTTCCTCATCTGATGTCTTGCATGGGGGGATGAAAACTATAGCCCCTTCGTTATCACCGGCAATCCGAAACCTCCTTTCTGCAAAGTCAGGACTTTCGGTTTGCCTTTTCGTGCTTTGTTGTATGTGGCTGTGGAAACATGCAAGGTCTCTATCGCTCCATCCTCGAAAGCCACCTTTAAGTAATATTCCTTACGTACTCCGTCCGACACATAACGATGCTTGCCTACTTTACGTCTCTTTTCATGTTCTTTTATCAGCTTCTCAAGTACGGTAACCGTCACCTCCTTTGTCGAAGCAGGAGCCGCCATCCGATAATTCCCTACCAGAAAAAGCGAACAACTGATGACACCCACGCACACCACATGGCACAATATATTCACTGCCTTTTGCTCCATCGTTGTCAGCCATATCCATTTTTTATATAGAGGAAGTGTAACGACTGCCACCACAAGTCCTACCCCTACGGGTATCCACACAGCAGCCAACGTATCTTCATAGATGTTATATCCGATGCAGCCCAAAGCTACGACCAGTACAAACATCAGAAAACGGAGTATTTTTATAAACAGTTCTTTCATTGCCGCGTTTATATTTTTTGCAAATATAGGAAAAATATCATTCGACCGACTGTCAAATCTGTTCAATCTACATGAACTTACTTGCTTGATAGAATGTTATAACTACAATAACTAAAACAGAAAATATCATGGAAAAGAGCTTAATTCATAGTAATGAACTGCATTTTATCAGTAAGAAACGCATTCATCAAGCAGTAGAGAAAATGGTTGAGTCATTGGATTTGGCTGCGGGTTCCACAACCGGCTTCAACATCTATGCAGTAGTGGAGAGCTATTTCACGGATTTGGAAAAACGAAAAGAAATCAATCAGCTGCTCAACCTGGAACAAGATGTCTGCGAAGAAATAGAGGCAGAATTAAGTTATAAATAAACTACGGAGTTACCGACTACTATTAAGTTACGGGCTACAAGTTGTCCTGCATTATCATACTGCAGAACAACTTGTAGCCCGTAACTTATAGTGGCTGATAGCTAATAAATTGAAACTTGTAGCCCACTCAGTCTTTCGCCTGATGCACCGTCAACTGCGGGAATGGGAAGTCGATACCTTCCTCGTTGAATACGGAGTAAATCTTCTTGTTCATATCAAAATAAACACCCCAGTAGTCTCCGCTCTTCACCCAAACACGAATCACCACATTCACACTGCTGGCATCCAGGGCATGAAGAGCCACAAACGGCTCGGGAGTATTCAAGATACGACTGTCTTCGGAGATGATACGACGCACGGTGCTCTCTACCTTGTCATAATTCTCACCATATTCTACACCGATCACCCAATCTACACGACGCGTATCCTCACGGCTGTAATTAGTCACTGTACCACTGCTCAACGCACCGTTAGGTATATAGATTACCTTATTGTCGGCTGTGGTCAGAATCGTATGGAAGATTTGAATCTCACGTACCGTTCCGGACACTCCCTGGCTTTCAATCCAGTCACCTACCTTGAAAGGACGGAACAGCAAGACAATCAGTCCACCCGCAAAATTCTGCAAGTTTCCGGAAAGTGCCATACCGATAGCCACACCGGCAGATGCCAACAAAGCTGCAAAAGAAGTGGTTTCCACTCCCAATTTGCCGATAACGGCAATAATCAGCAGAATGGTCAGCAAGATATTGACTAAACTTTTCACGAAGCTCTGGATACTGGCATCCACATGTCTTTTTGCCAATAACCTCGCCAGCATTTTCCGAAGAAGGGAAATCAGGAACCGTCCTACCACAAAGATGATGATGGCTCCGATAATACGTCCACCGGCATTTACGCCCCAATCTATCAATTGCTGAAGGAATATCTGCAGTTTGCTGAAACCGTCGTCAGCAACTTGGGCAGCAAAGGCTGCCATGAATAAAGATAATAACATAACTATACTCTTTTTTTAAAATTAATGCTGCAAAATTAACAAATAACTCTGACTTTCGTTCACTTAACTTGCCACTTTCGACGAAAACTCCTACCTTTGCTCCCGATTTCAACTAAGGGGTGCCCTAATACGACGGGCTGAGATCATACCCATTAACCTGATCCGGGTAATGCTGGCGGAGGGAAAAGAAGAAAAGTTCCCCTTTTCTGTATTCATCTAAACGAAACAATTGCAAATGAAGAGACATGCAATGGCGACCTGCCTCCTTATGGCAGCACTGGGTGTCTGTGCGCAGACACAAGAGCAAGACAGTCTGCGGGTGATAAACCTGCAGGAAGTGGAAGTCATCTCCACACGTGCCACAAACAGCACACCGGTGGCATTCACCAATATAGGCAAAGAACAACTGAAAAAACAGAATTTCGGACAAGACCTGCCGTATCTGTTGAGCATGACACCCTCCGCCATTACTACCAGCGATGCCGGTGCCGGGGTGGGTTACACCACGCTGAGGGTCCGTGGAACAGACGGCACACGCATCAACGTCACCGCCAACGGTATTCCCATCAACGACGCGGAGAGTCACACGGTATTCTGGGTCAACCTGCCGGACTTCGCCTCCTCCGTCAAGGATATGCAGGTACAGCGCGGAGCAGGTACCTCAACGAACGGTGCAGGAGCTTTCGGTGCCAGCATCAACATGCAGACGGGTGATTTCTCCATGAAACCCTATGCAGAATTCAACGGTTCCTACGGCTCCTTCCATACGCACAAGGAGACGGTGAAAGTGGGAACGGGACTCATCAACAATCATTGGTCGTTCGATGCGCGGCTCTCCAACATCAGTACGGACGGGTATATAGACCGGGCGTCTGTGGGACTGAACTCCTATTATCTGCAAGGAGGATACTACAATGACAATACCTCCGTCAAACTGATAACCTTTGCCGGCAAAGAGCGCACTTACCACGCATGGAACTATGCCAGCAAGGAGGAGATGGAACGTTACGGACGGCGTTACAATTCCTGCGGATTCATGTACGCCACCGACCGGGACGGCCATGTATACAGCAAAGAATATTATAAAGACGACAACGGCGAGAAGCATTACCTCACGGACGAAGGAGGTGCACTGCATTTCTATGACGACCAGACCGACAACTATACGCAGAAGAATTACCAGTTGCTGTTCAACCACAATTTCACCTCGCAATGGAATCTGAATATCGGCCTGCACTACACCAAAGGCGACGGGTACTACCAGGAATATAAAGGCGAACGCTCGTTGGCAGAGTACGGCATGTCGCCTTTCGAATACAACGGCGGCAAGATAGAAGTAAGCGACCTTATCCGCAAGAAGGCAATGGACAACTGGTTTGGCGGCGGAATCTTCTCCGTAAGCTACAAAGCCGACCGTCTGCATGCCTCGCTAGGCGGTGCACTGAACCGCTATGACGGCGACCACTTCGGAAAAGTGCTTTGGGTAAAGAACTATATCGGCGAACTGAACCCCGACCACGACTACTACCGCAACAACGCCACAAAGAACGACGGAAATATTTATCTGAAAGCCAATTATGAACTGGTAAGCGGCCTCAGCGCCTACCTCGACCTGCAATACCGCCACATCAACTACAAGATAAACGGACTGAACGACAAGTACAACTGGACTGCCACCACTCCGGGAATGCAAAAATTGGACATTGACGAAGACTTCGACTTCTTCAACCCGAAAGCCGGACTGTCCTGGCAAATCGACCGCAACCACCGCCTATACGGTTCGTTCAGCGTAGCCCATAAAGAGCCTACGCGCAACAACTACACCGACGGCTACTTCACCGAACATCCCAAGGCTGAGCGCTTGTTCGACTACGAACTGGGATATACCTTCGCCAACTCATGGCTCCATGCGGGTGCCAACTTCTACTATATGGACTATAAAGACCAGCTGGTACTGACGGGAGAGCTGAACGAGATAGGCGAAGCCATGGCCAGCAACGTGCCCGACAGCTACCGTACGGGTATTGAACTGATGGCTGGCATCAAACTGGACTGCGGCTTCCAATGGGATATCAATGCCACACTCAGCAAGAACCGTGTGCAGAACTTTACCGAGACACTTTTTGAAAACGAGGAGGCAGGGTCGGAAGCATGGGTCATCGAACACGGAGATACCCCCATCGCATTCTCTCCCGACTTCATACTGAACAACCGCTTCGGCTATACGTTCAAGGGATTCGAAGCCTCGTTACAGTCACAATATATCAGCAAGCAATACATGAGTAACGCCAAGCAAGAGGAGTGCACGCTGGATGCTTATTTCGTAAGCAACCTGAATCTGTCCTATACCTTCAAGTTGCCTAAAGTAAAGTCGATAACCATAGGGTGCACTATCTATAATCTGTTCAATGAAGAATACGAGAATAACGGATACGCAGGCAGCGGATACTATCTCGACGATAACGGAGGAAAAGTCCGTTACAACTATGCCGGCTACGCTGCCCAGGCGGGAACGAATGTATTGGGACATATAGCAATCAATTTCTGATGGAACATATTCTTGAGATTATAGGCACTGTGGTCGGGATTCTCTATCTCTGGTTGGAGTACCGGGCAAGCATTTATCTTTGGATAGCGGGCATCATTATGCCTGCCGTCTATATTTTTGTCTACTATGATGCGGGGTTGTATGCAGATTTCGGCATCAACATCTATTATCTGGGTGCTGCCATCTACGGCTGGATGATGTGGAAGTACGGAGCATTTCTGCGCCGGACTATCTTGCGGCGGAAAGGTGCAGGACAGAAAGGAGAGGACACAAGAACAGAAGAACAAAAACTGGAACTTCCTATCACCCATATGCCGGCGCGCTACTTGCTGCCGCTTACCGCCGTATTCATCGCCGCTCTGCTTGGCATTGCCTGGATATTGATAAACTTCACGGACAGCAATGTGCCCTGGCTGGACTCCTTCACCACCGCACTGAGCATAGCCGGCATGTGGATGCTGGCACGGAAATATGTAGAGCAATGGTGGGCATGGATTGCGGTAGATGCCGTTAGCGCCGGACTGTACATCTACAAAGGACTTGATTTTACAGCCGGACTATATGCCCTTTACACAATTATAGCTATCTTTGGCTACTTCAAATGGAGGAAAATGATGAACAAGGATGAAGGATTAGAGATTAGGGATTAAGAAAGACATGAAAGACGAACTATCAACGAGCAACGAGCAATTATTAACTATTGATGCCGTAGTTTTGGCGAATGGGGAATATCCTGCAAGTCCCCTACCTTTAAAGATATTGGCGGAAGCGCCTTACGTGGTTTGTTGCGACGGCGGAGCGGACGAATACATCCGCCGGGGCCATACTCCCGACGTAATCATCGGCGACGGTGACTCCCTCAGTGATGAAAACCGCCGGAAGTTCGGACATATCCTACACCGTATCAGCGACCAGGAGACCAACGACCAGACTAAAGCCGTCAACTTCCTGCTGGCGAAAGGCAAACGCCGTATCGCCATCATCGGTGCCACGGGCAAACGTGAAGACCATACACTGGGAAATATCAGCCTGCTCATCGACTATCTCCGTGCCGGAGCCGATGTACGTACCTATACCGATTACGGCATCTTCATCCCCTGCCGGGGTACCCGCACCTTCCCAAGCCATCCCGGACAGCAAGTATCCATCATCAACTTCACTGCACACGGTCTGCATGGCAAAGGACTGGTCTATCCCCTCAGCGATTTCACCAACTGGTGGCAAGGCACACTCAACGAATGCACCAGTACAGAATTCACCATCGAGGCGGAAGGGGAATACCTGGTATTCGTCACTACTTCTTCGCTTCCGCCACTTCAACAAAGTACACGCTGATACAAATCATGGCAATGGCAGCGGCTTGCGTCCAACTGAAACGGTCTTGCCCCAAGGTGAGGGAAACAACGGTAGTCACCACCAGTATCAGATAGCTGTACATGGCTACAACCGTCGTCTTGAGATACTTCAAGCCCACCGGAACCAGAAAGTAACTGAGGTAAGTAGGGAAAACCAGCACAAACGCCAACACCGCCCACGGCACCCAGTGCCACTTCCCATGCAAGGCATCCGTAAGCAAGGGTGCATCCCAGCCTATAATGGACGACACAATCAATCCCGTTACTGCCGCACCGCCAAAGATGTACTTCATCATCGTCACTACCCCGACCTCTTCCAGCAGTTTCTTGCTCACAATCAGGTAAACGGCAAAGACCAGCGAGCTCACCATGCAGAGCATGTTGCCCGTAAACGCATCGTGCGCCAGGTCATCACTGCCTTGCGTAAGGATGCACAACAACGCACCGCCAAAACCCAGCGCTATGCCGATTATCTTCATCAGCGTAGCCTTTTCGTGCAGGAAAAAGACAGATATCAGAAAGACCCAAATGGGCTGCATGGAGTTGAAGATGGCACTGGAAACCGGAGTCGTCTTACTGATGCCCAGCAGATAGCAGAACATGAACCCGTAGAGTCCGAAAGCTCCCAGACAGAACAGCCCTATCCGCTGCCGCCTTGTGACCGGTGCCTCCTTTACAAACCAGCTTGTTATCCAAAATGCCACGGCAGCAAAGACACAACGCACCGTGACACCTGTCAATGCACCCAGCCACAAAGGGAGCAGAAATTTCAATCCATTCATATTCAACCCCGCCATGACGCGCGATGCAACCATACTGAGATTGGCTTCCAGTTTCTTATCTTTCATCAGCTTCGTATTTTTCCCCTCAAACAATTCATTACTTTGAAATGTTTTAAGGAAAAAGGAGATAACGTTATGGCAAAAGTTAAAGAAGAGCAATCGTCCCAGCAAACAAAGCAAGTCCTCGCATTCTCCACCCGGCTACGCCATGACCTTAAGAAAGCCTGCCGGCAACTGGATGAGGGAGAAGGACAAGAGGATGTCACAATCAGTAAGGAGGTGGAAGCATGGCTAAACAAATAATCTGGTCGCCACTTGCCAAAGAAGCTCTGAAGGACCTGCTGATTTCCTCGCAAGAAAGAGATGGCAACAAACGGTGTGGCGGGGCTCTGTACACCTTGTTCCAAAATGCATTGTACCGTGTCACGCTGAATCCGTTTATCGGACAGCCCACCGAAGCAGAGAACATACGGTACATCATTCCGCATCCCGACTATACGCTTCTTTACCGGCACAGTCTCCGGAAGATTGAAGTGCTTGTGCTATGGAACAACCATCATAAGTTGGGCAGCATGATAAACATCATCCGGGAAGAACCCGATACAGAATAAAGCAGCCAATCTTGTCAAGAGCAGATTTATGGAAGATTAACGGAACAGACGCATGATCGTCCGTTCATATAGCCGGAACAAACCATGTATCCGTCCCGAACATATCATCCGTTTATCCTCGACACACCATCTGTCAGCGCTGAACATATCATCCGAAAGCTCGGAGCTTTTCATCCGAAACATCCGGACTTTTCGTCAAAAACATCCGAGCTTTTCGTCAAAACCGCCGGGATTTTCCAAGCAAATGCCCACCATTCCGCTTGCTGAAGTGGAGGATTAAATCTGCAAAGCACTGGTTTAGGAGAGTAGACCCTAAGGTTTGGCAAATGAAGTGACGGAAGAACACAACAAAAAAGGAGAAGCGATGCCTCTCCTTTTATGCTAATTTAAAATTGAATCTGAACTAAGATTGCAGTTACAAAGATACAACATCCGAAAGGCAATGTCAAGTAATCCGGTGTTTTTCTTTACTGACGTCCCATTCTTTATACATGCATCAGATATTGCTTGAAGTCCGCAAAGTCCTTCGACATTGGCAGGCTCTTCTTCTCGCCGCGCATAAAGGCCTGAAGCTTGGCAGGTATTTCTACGGCTTCACCGATAATCTTCTCCACTGTATCCTTGAACTTCGCCGGATGGGCCGTTTCCAAGAATACGCCCGTTTCGCCGGGTTTCAGTCCTTCGGCCAGGGCCCGGAAGCCGCAGGCTCCGTGCGGGTCGAGCAGGTAATGGTCCTTCTTCCACACTTCCCGCATGGTTTCGGCAATCTGCTCGTCGGTATAAGTGGCACCGCTGATTTCGGCAGAGATGGCGGCATGGCTGCCTCCGTAAAGGTCGAGTACACGGGCAAAGTTACTCGGGTCGCCCACATCCATCGCGTTGGCAATGGTAGCGATGCTGGGACGCGGCGTATAAACACCTGTCTGCAAATATTGGAAGAAGATATCATTGCGGTTGTTGGAAGCGATAAAGCGTTCCACGGGCAGTCCCATACGCTTGCCGAAGAGGCCGGCAGTGATGTTACCGAAGTTACCGCTGGGTACACACACGACGGCATTGCCTCCCTTGCCGGCACGTTTCAGTTGAGCATAGGCATAAAAGTAATAGAATGCCTGCGGCAAGAAACGCGCCACGTTGATGGAATTGGCACTGGTCAGTTGCAGATGTTCGTTGAGCTCGCGGTCCATAAAAGCGGATTTAACCAAAGCCTGGCAATCGTCGAACGTACCATCGACCTCAATAGCCGTGATATTCTGCCCTAAGGTAGTGAACTGTTTCTCCTGGATTTCACTGACTTTTCCCTTCGGGTAGAGCACATAGACGTGTATGCCTTCCACACCGAGGAAACCATTGGCAACGGCACTGCCCGTATCACCGGAGGTAGCAACAAGCACATTGACTTGCTTCTTGCCCTCTTTCTTGATAAAGTATCCCAGCAAACGCGCCATGAAGCGACCGCCTACATCCTTAAAGGCAAGCGTCGGACCATGGAACAGCTCAAGCGAATAAATATTCTTTGTCACCCGGACCAGAGGGACATCGAAACTGAGTGTGTCATAAACAATCTGTTTCAGCGTATCGGCAGGAACATCCTCGCCAAAGAAAGCATCTGCCACGCGATAGGCTATCTCCTGAAAGCTGAGTGTATCGATGCTATCGTAAAACTCTTGTGGCAGAGTTTTGATTGTAAAGGGCATGAAAAGCCCCTTGTCTGCGGCAAGCCCCTTTACCACGGCCTCTTCAAGAGTGGCTTCGGGGGCTTGTTTGTTGGTGCTATAATATTTCATTGCGGTATTTTTTTATTCACCACAGAGTCTCACAGAATTCTCTATAAATAAAACCCCGTAAAACTCTGTGTTACTCTGTGGTGGAACTCATAAATTCATTAATAAACTCGTCTTCTTTCATCAGTCCGTAACTGCCTTCGCAGGCTGCCACTTCATCAAATGTCCGTACTTCGTCAGCCTCGATACCCGGATGCCAAATGAGGAACGGGATAGGTTCGGCCGTATGCGTACGGAGTTCGCAGGGAGTGGGATGGTCGGGCAATACGGAGATAGCAACGGGTTCCTCCCAATCCTTCACAGCCTCGTAGATAGGACCTACGGCACGGCTGTCCAGATTCTCAATCGTCATAATCTTCAAGGGGACATTTCCTTCGTGACCGGCCTCATCACTGGCCTCGATATGCAGGTAGACAAAATCATCCGTCCGCAATGCATCAAGGGCGGCAGCCACCTTATTCTCATAGTTGGTATCATAAAGCCCCGTCGCACCTTCTACGGTGATGCGCCGCAATCCGGCATAGTAGCCGATGCCGTTAATCAAATCCACGGCAGAAATCACAGCACCACGCTTCACCTGCGGGAACTTGTCTGAAAGGCGCTCCATCTGCGGACGATAACCGGGACTCCACGGCCAGATGCTATTGGCAGGGTCCTTACCCTCGGCCTTCCGCTTCATGTTGACCGGATGGTTTTCCAGCAACACTTGCGAACGGAGAATCAAATCATTAATCAAATCGGCAGTCTGCTTCGGAGTAAGCTCTGCACCGCCTTCGGGGACCGAAATATTCTCCGTACCCTCCATCGGCTTCACCATCAACGGACGGAAAGGCCTCAAAGGGACATCGTGGGGCGGCGTACAGTCAATGCGCTTGTCCCCTCCTTTTATTACCAGCAGATGGCGGTATTGCACGCCCGTATGGAAATGCACGCGGTCATTACCCAAATGCTCCTGAAGGTATTTTACCAACACATCCGCTTCCTCTGTAGTAATGTGCCCGGCAGAATGATTCTTGATATTGTCTCCCTCGATACAGATAATGTTGCAGCGCATCGCCATCTCACCCGGCTGCAAGTCCACACCGATACTCGCCGCCTCCAATGGACCGCGGCCTTCGTACACCTTCGGCAGGTTATAGCCCAGAACGGACATATTCGCCACCTCACTGCCGGGATGAAATCCCTCGGCCACCGTCACCAGCCTTCCCACACGTCCCATGCGTGCCAGCTTGTCCATATAGGGAGTTGCAGCCGCCTGCAGCAAGGTTTTGCCTCCCAGAGCCTTCACGGGCCAGTCGGCCATACCATCACCCAATATAATGATGTGTTTCATCTTTCTATATTACGATTTAGATTAAACGTTTGCAATGCTCATAATATCCGCAAATACCCCCGCAGCCGTTACACCCGCACCGGCTCCGTAGCCTTGTATCATCATCGGATATTCCTTATAGCGTGCCGTGGTCAGCAGGATGATGTTATTGCTGCCTTCCAGCCCGTAGAACGGATGGTTGGCGCCGACTTCCTGCAAACCGACAGATGCTTTGCCATTTTCCAGTTTGGCTACGAAACGCCAATGCTTGTTCTCGGCTTCCAACACCTTGCGGCGGGCTTCGAAATCGGCATCGAGGCTCGGCACTTTCTTCCAGAAGTCATCCAGGGAGCCTTCAAAGAAGTCATCGGGCACAAAGAGGTTCTTCTCAACATCGCTCTGTTCCAAACAGTAACCGGCCTCGCGTGCCAGAATCACCAGTTTGCGGATAACATCCTTTCCGCTGAGGTCGATACGCGGATCGGGCTCGGAGTAACGTTCCTCCTGCGCCATCTTAATGGTCTTGCTGAAAGGAATGTCGGCACTGATTTTATTGAAGATATAGTTCAACGTACCGCTCAGCACGGCTTCAATCTTCAATATCTTATCACCGCTATGGATAAGGTCGTTAATGGTATTGATGATGGGGAGTCCGGCGCCTACATTGGTTTCAAACAAGTACTTCACACCGCGTTGGCGGGCAATCTGTTTCAGTTCACGGTAGTTCTCGTATTCGGAAGAAGCAGCAATCTTGTTAGCAGCCACTACCGAAACATTGTGCAGCAGCAAGTCCTTGTAAAGGGAAGCCACGCCTGCACTTGCCGTACAGTCCACAAAGACAGAGTTAAAGATGTTCATACCGATAATCTCATTACGCAGCGTTTCCAGAGAGCTGTCCTTTCCCTTCTCCTGCAGTTCTTCACGAAAACGTCCCAAATCGAAACCTTCGCGGCTGAACATGGCTTTGTTTGCATCGGCAATGCCCACTACATTCAGCTGCAGGCCGTTCTCCTGCATCAGCTTCTGGCGCTGGCTGTGAATTTGCTCTATCAAGCTGCCGCCTACGGTTCCTATGCCGCAGATAAAAAGATTCAGTACCTGATATTCCGACAAGAAGAAAGAATCATGGATGACATTCAGCGATTTGCGCAATGATTTGCTGTCCACTACAAACGAGATGTTGGTTTCCGAAGCACCCTGCGCACAAGCAATCACATTGATACCGTTACGCCCCAACGTACCGAACAGCTTTCCGGCAATACCCGGCGTATGCTTCATGTTCTCGCCTACGATGGCCACGGTAGCCAGGTTCTTTTCTGCCTGAATAGGAGAAATTTCTCCCATCTCTATTTCTTTGGCAAACTCCTCGTTCAGCACCTCGCAAGCCAGATCAGCATCCGCATTGCGCACACCGATAGACGTTGAATTCTCCGAAGAAGCCTGGGACACAAGGAACACACTGATGCCATTCTTTGCCAGCGCCTTGAAGATACGGTAGTTCACACCGATGACACCTACCATACCAAGGCCTTGCACTGTAATTAGGCTCGTATCATTGATGGATGAAATACCCTTGATGGCCTTGCTTTGCGGGTCGGAAACCTCTCGCTTGATGACAGTTCCCACACCCTCCGGATTGAAGGTATTCTTCACCAGAATGGGGATATTCTTGTGGCAAACCGGATAGATTGTAGGCGGATAGACCACTTTCGCACCGAAGTTACAAAGCTCCGTAGCTTCCACATAGCTCAATTCATTGATAGTGTATGCCCTGGAAATCACACGCGGGTCAGCTGTCATGAATCCGTCTACATCCGTCCAGATTTCCAGACTGTCGGCATCCAGTGCAGCAGCAATGATTGCCGCCGTATAGTCAGAGCCACCTCTACCCAGGTTCGTTACCTCTCCCGTCATTTTGTCTGTGGAGATAAAACCCGGAACCAATACGCGTTTGGGCAGGCTACTGAATGTCTCGCGCACCAACGAATTTGTCAGCTCCGTATCCAGCACATGCTTGGAATGCTTCTTTTCCGTCTTGATAAACTTGCGTGAGTCAAACCACTCCGCTCCCGTCAACTGGGCAACGATGATAGATGAAAGACGTTCGCCATAGCTCACAATCGTATCGGACGTCTTCTGCGAAAGGTCCTTTATCAGATAAATGCCCTGAAAGATGTCCTTCAGCTCGTTGAGCAGCTCACCAATCTGGCGTTGCAAGGCAACCTGCGCCTCGCCTGCCGGAATCACTTCCTTAATCATTTCCACATGACGATAGACAATCTCCCGGAACTCATTCTCGTAAGAAGCATCACCGGCTGCCGCCATTCTAGAGGTGTTTATCAACTTGTCCGTGATGCCGCCCAATGCGGACACCACCACGATAACCGGTTCATCGACTGCTTCTACAATTCTCTTGACGCTCAAAATACTGTTCACGGAACCTACGGACGTTCCGCCGAATTTCATTACTTTCATTTCTCTTTATATTGTTGAGATGGTTGATACAATGTGTCGGAAACAAGCTGCTACGGCTTGCATTGACTTTAATTAAATGGAAAAACTGCTTGAAAATGGTGTAACACGTAGAAACACAAAATACTATCCCTAACCCCTAAGGGTCATGGTCCACATGGATGTGACTGTATGTTGATAGTACTTGTTCATAGTCTCTTGTTTCTATCATTTATGATAAGTGTTGCAAAAGTAACAATAAAAACATTCAATCTATCACTTTTTGCGACTTTTTTGCGATAAAAATGCAGAAAGCCTCTAAAAAGGCAAGAAATATGCACAACTTACGGCTTACACTTTCACACTTTCCATACCTTTTTTCTGTATATCCGTTTATTCTTTTCTAACATTTTGCTATCACTCTCAATATATATCATTATATTTGCATGGAAAACATGAAAGAAAAGTGCGCATGAACCCAGAAAATACTTCCGTTTTGCTAATATACACCGGTGGAACTATCGGAATGATAGAGAATGCAGAAACCGGCGCCCTGGAAAGCTTCAACTTCGAGCAGTTGCAGAAACATGTTCCCGAACTTCAGAGATTTGCGTTCCGTATCGACACTTATCAATTCGACCCGCCCATGGATTCCTCGGACATGGACCCCGATGCCTGGCGCAAACTGGTACGCATCATCAGCAACAACTACAACCAATATACAGGCTTCGTCATCCTGCATGGCACAGACACCATGGCCTACACAGCTTCTGCACTCAGCTTCATGCTTGAAGGGCTGAACAAGCCCGTCATCCTAACCGGCTCGCAACTGCCCATTGGCGTGCTCCGCACAGACGGCAAGGAAAACCTGCTGACCAGCATCGAAATAGCCACCGACCGCCACTCCAACGGACAGCCCATCGTACCCGAAGTCTGCATCTTCTTCGAAAACCACCTGATGCGCGGCAACCGTACCACCAAAATGAACGCGGAGAACTTCAATGCTTTCCGTTCCTTCAATTATCCGGTACTCGCTTCCGCCGGTATACATATTAAATATAATAATGTGCAAATTCATACGCACGGCACTCCCCACGAACTGGAGCCTCATTATCTGCTTGATACCAACATCGCCATACTGAAGCTTTTTCCAGGTATTCAGGAAAATGTCGTGGCAGCCATACTTGCCACTAAAGGACTGAAGGCCGTAGTCCTCGAAACCTACGGTTCCGGCAACGCTCCCCGAAAGGAATGGTTTCTACGCCACCTGCATGATGCCTGCGAACAAGGCATCATCATTGTCAACGTCACCCAATGCAGTGCCGGCACTGTTGAAATGGAGCGCTATGAAACCGGTTACCAACTGATGCAGGCAGGAGTTGTCTGCGGATATGACAGCACAACGGAATCTGCCGTAACCAAGCTGATGTTCCTTCTGGGGCACGATTATCCACCTGCCGAAATACGCGAACTGATGGGACGACCGCTGGCAGGGGAAATTACCGTGTGAAGCACAACTATCACTGCACCGGGGTCAATTCTCCCGTCACAGAATCTATTATGAAACCGCTGACATTGATATCATTCGGTATCAGCGGATGATTGATAATAGCTTCCACCGTACCCTTTACCGATTTCTCCGTATCTTCGAATCCATACAGCCAAGACTCGAAATCCACTCCGCAGAAACGAATCATATCAATCGTCTCCTGCTTGATGCCCCAGGCCTTCATATGCTCTATCATCTGGGCGCTGCTCATGTGGCACGCACCGCAATCGGAGTGGGCAATAACCATCACTTCCGTCACGCCCAACTCGTAAATGGCCACCATCAGGCTACGAATGACACTACCGAACGGATGTGAAATGATTCCACCCGCATTCTTTATCATCTTCACATCGCCGTTCTTGATGCCCAAGGCTGCCGGCAGTAAAGCGGTCAAACGGGTATCCATACAAGAGAGGATGGCAATCTTCTTATCCGGGTATTTATTCGTGATGTATTTCTCATACCCCTTCTCGGCTACAAAACGCTTGTTGTATGCAAGAATATCTTCTATCATGGCTTTTATAACATGTTATTGTTTTCTACTCACAAAAATAAAAAAACTCTATGGGAGTCTGCAAGCCCTGCATCGAAAAATTGTACCTTTGGGCAATCATTTTAGAAGAGAATGCACAACTATGGCTAAAGAGAAGACGGTTTATGTATGCAGCAACTGCGGACAAGACTCTCCCAAATGGGTAGGCAAGTGTCCGTCGTGCGGAATGTGGAACACGTATGTGGAAGAGGTGGTACGGAAAGAAGTGGTGAACAAACGTCCCGTATCGGGTATAGAGACCGCCAAAGCCAAACCCGTAACCCTCCATGAAATTGTAGCCGATGACGAACCGCGCATCGATCTCCATGATGCCGAACTGAACCGGGTACTGGGTGGCGGTCTGGTACAAGGTTCTCTTGTATTAATTGGCGGCGAACCGGGTATCGGGAAATCCACCCTGGTGCTACAAACCGTACTCCGTATACCGGAGAAACGTATCCTCTACGTCTCCGGCGAAGAAAGTACCCGTCAGTTGAAACTGCGTGCCGACCGTTTGACAAGTGCTTCCAGTGATTGCCTCATCGTGTGCGAAACTTCCCTGGAACAGATTTACGTCCATATCAAGAACATCCGCCCGGACATCGTCATCATCGACTCCATACAGACGATTTCTACCGAAACCCTTGAATCGTCGCCGGGGAGTATTGCCCAGGTACGGGAATGTTCCGCCTCCATCCTGCGCTTTGCCAAGGAAACGCATACGGCGGTCATCCTTATCGGGCATATCAATAAGGAAGGAAGCATAGCCGGCCCCAAGGTACTGGAACATATCGTGGATACCGTACTCCAGTTCGAGGGCGACCAGCACTACATGTACCGCATCCTGCGCAGCATCAAGAACCGCTTCGGAAGCACTGCCGAACTGGGTATTTACGAAATGCGGCAAGATGGATTACGGCAGGTGAGCAACCCATCCGAACTGCTGCTGAGCCAAGACCATGAAGGTATGAGCGGCATAGCCATCGCCTCCGCGATAGAAGGCATCAGACCGTTCCCCATCGAGACGCAGGCATTGGTCAGCAGTGCCGTATATGGTAACCCACAACGCTCTGCCACAGGGTTCGACATCCGCCGCATGAATATGCTGCTGGCCGTATTGGAAAAACGTGTAGGCTTCAAACTGGCACAGAAAGATGTATTTCTCAATATTGCCGGCGGATTGAAAGTGAACGACCCGGCAATAGACCTTGCCGTCATCAGCGCCATCCTCTCCAGCAACATGGACACGGCCATAGAGCCAGAGGTGTGCATGGCAGGAGAAATAGGTCTGTCGGGAGAGATACGCCCGGTAAACCGCATTGAGCAGCGCATCGGAGAAGCAGAGAAACTTGGCTTCAAGCGTTTTATACTTCCCAAGTATAATATGCAGGGACTCAATACCCAAAAGATAAAAATAGAATTAATACCGGTACGGAAGGTAGAAGAGGCATTCCGTGCCTTATTCGGATAATCGTTATGATACAAGAATACCAACTACGCGTATTGCCCGAAGTAGCGGCAAACGAGCAACGCCTGAAAGAGTACTTAATACACGAAAAAGGACTGAATGCACGGGAGATAACCGCAGCGCGTATCTTGAAGCGCAGTATCGATGCCCGCCAACGGACAATCTATATCAACCTCAACGTACGGGCATATCTGAACGAAATGCCGAAAGAGGACGAATATCAACATACCTTATATAATAATGTAGAAGGAAAGCCCCAAGTAGTAGTGGTAGGCACCGGTCCCGGAGGACTCTTCGCCGCCCTGCGACTGATAGAGCTCGGTCTGCGCCCCGTCATTGTGGAGCGTGGAAAGGACGTACGGGAACGCAAGAAAGACTTGGCGCAAATCAGCCGCCAGCAACTCGTCAACCCGGAGTCCAATTACAGCTTCGGAGAGGGAGGTGCCGGAGCCTACTCGGATGGCAAGCTGTACACACGCAGCAAAAAGCGCGGCAATGTAGACAAGATTCTGAATGTCTTCTGTCAACATGGAGCCTCCACTTCCATACTGGTAGATGCACATCCGCACATAGGTACGGACAAACTGCCGCGTGTTATTGAAAACATGCGGAACACTATCATCCAGTGCGGTGGCGAAGTCCACTTTGAAACACGCATGGACGCCCTACTCATAGAGAAGGATGAAATCAAAGGCATTGAAACAAATACCGGCAAGACTTTCCTTGGCCCGGTGATACTTGCCACCGGTCACTCTGCCCGGGACGTATACCGCTGGCTTGCCGCCAACAATGTAGAGATTGAAGCTAAAGGCATTGCCGTAGGCGTACGACTGGAACACCCCGCCACCTTGATAGACCAAATACAATATCACAACCGGAACGGACGGGGAAAATATCTGCCTGCCGCCGAATATAGCTTTGTAAACCAGGTGGACGGACGAGGAGTATATAGCTTTTGCATGTGTCCCGGCGGCTTCGTTGTGCCCGCCGCCAGCGGTCCCGAGCAGATTGTAGTCAACGGGATGAGTCCCAGCAACCGCGGTTCCCGTTGGAGCAATTCGGGAATGGTGGTAGAGCTACGCCCGGAAGACTTGGAGCAATTTACTATTGACAATTTACAATTTACAATTGCTATGCAGCACGACAGCGCAGCCAATTGTCAATTGTCAACTGCCAATTCTCCATTGAGTATGATGCATTTTCAAGAGTATCTAGAGTACCTCTGCTGGCAACAAGGCAATATGAAGCAGACAGCACCGGCACAGAGAATGGTGGACTTCACCAAGAAGAAACTAAGCTACGACCTGCCGGAAACCTCATACGCACCAGGCTTGGTATCCTCACCTCTCCACTTCTGGATGCCCTCTTTCATTGCAGAACGCCTGAGCAAAGGTTTCCAGCTATTCGGGAAATACAGCCGGGGGTTATTGACGAACGAGGCGACAATGATTGGAGTGGAAACCCGCACATCGGCACCGGTACGCATAACAAGAGACAAGGAAACACTGCAACATGTACGTATAAAAGGATTGTTCCCTCGCGGAGAAGGCGCCGGATATGCCGGAGGCATCGTTTCTGCCGGGATTGACGGCGAACGGTGTGCAGAAGCTGCAAAGGCATTCCTTGGTTAAGCTGCAATATTGACATTTAAATTTTGAAATCTCACTTTTTCTCGTTTAATTTGTAAACTATTATCACACGCATGTTGTTATATTGTATTTATAGATAAATATTTATATGAGATTCATCATAAACATTGTATGCTTTCTATTCCTTTTACCCCTCATTGCCACGGCGCAAACTTATAAATACATAGGAGTAGAAAACGGATTGAGTAACCGCAGAATCTTCGACATTCAAAAGGATTCGATAGGTTACATGTGGTTCCTCACCAACGAAGGCATAGACCGGTACAATGGAAAAGACATCAAACATTATAAATTAATAGGAGAAAACAAAGAATCGAGTTCCCCCCCATCCATCTCGGCTGGTTGTATTTTGAAGAGAAGGGGAAGTTATGGGTCATAGGTAAAGCCGGCCGCATTTTTCAATACAACCAAGAACACGATGTGTTCAATAAAGTATATAAACTGCCCAAGACACCGGTCAATATCAGCTACGGCTATATGGACCACAATCATAGGATTTGGCTGTGCAGCAGATACAGTATCGCTCTTTACGACACACAAACCGGAGAGACCCATCAAATGCCCAATGAACTGAAAAGTAGCATTACAAGTATCGAACAAGTGGACAACGACCACTTCTTCATGGCCACCAACAAGGGAGTGCGATACGTCAAACTCGAAAACGAAGCATTGCAGATTGTCCCTCTTGAACCTCTTGACAAAATCCAGGCACAAATCAGTGCACTCCATTTCCATCAAGAATCACAAAGACTTTTCATCGGTACTTTTGAAAAAGGAGTTTTTGCCTACGACATACGGCAACAACGGATTATACACTCCAATACGGATTTGAGCGATGTAAACATTGCCCGAATCAGACCTCTGAACCGGACAGAGCTATTGATAGCGACAGAAGGTATGGGCATACACAAAATCAATGTGAACTCGTGCATCTCGGAACCGTACATCACCTCCAGCTACAAAAGTTACAATGAGATGAACAGCAATAACATCAATGACATTTATATTGATGAAGAAAAGCGGATATGGATAGCCAACTACCCGGAAGGGATTACCATTATAGACAACCGGTACAAAAACTATAACTGGATAAAGCATTCCATCGGAAACAGACAATCGCTGGTCAACGATCAGGTACACTCTGTCATTGAAGACAGTGACGGAGACCTATGGTTCGAAACAAGCAACGGAATCAGCCTTTATCAATCGAAAACCGGGCAGTGGCACTCATTCCTAAGCTCCTTCGACCATCAACTGAAAGACAAGAACCACATATTCATTACGCTATGCGAGGTATCACCCGGCATTATTTGGGCAGGAGGATATACTTCGGGAGTATACAAAATAAATAAAAGGACACTCTCGGTAGAATATTTCTCCCCTTACCTGCTCAGTCCGGATAACATACGTCCTGACAAGTATATCCGAGACATTGTTAAAGACTCCAAAGGATATATCTGGTCCGGAGGATTCTATAATCTGAAATGCTTCGATTTGTCTCTGAATTCTGTCCGTCTGTATCCCGGAATAAATTCCGTCACCGCCATTACAGAAAAGGACGACGGACACATGTGGATTGGGACAAGTGCCGGACTGTATCTGCTGGACAAAGAGTCGGGTAGATTCCAATATGTCGCCTTGCAGGAAGAGACGACCTACATCAACACACTTTACCAAGCGGAAGACCTCTCTATATATAGGAACAAACGGCTCCGGAGTGGTTGTCTACAACGCAAAGGACAATACGTTCAAGCATTATCACAAGGACAATTGTGCCTTGATTTCAAACAACATCTACACCATACTCCCCGAGTCGGACGGGCATATCCTGATGAGTACCGAAAACGGAATCAGCTGTTTCCACCCTACGGAGAAGACATTCCACAACTGGACTAAAGAGCAAGGGCTGATGTCCTCCTGCTTCAGTGCCTCTTCCGGAACGCTACGCAAGAACAAGGGTTTTGTCTTTGGCAGCACAGACGGAGCCATCGAGTTTCCCGAAGGAACCCGTTTGCCCAAGTACATCTACTCTCCTATGATACTCAGCGATTTTCAGATACTCTATCAGACAGTCTTTCCCGGCAGTCCGAATTCCCCCTTGAAGGAAAACATCAACCAGACAGACCGGTTAAAGCTGAAATATAACCAGAACACTTTTTCCCTCAGTATTTCATCCATCAATTATGACGCGCCGGACAATGTCACTTTCTACTGGAAGCTGGAAGGCTTTTACGATGACTGGAACCGCCTGGGTGAAGAAGGGCATCTCCGCTTCACCAACCTTGCCTCGGGCGATTACAAACTTTACATACGGGCGGTATCCAAGGAAGAGCCTTATCTTTATTTTGAAGAGCGAAGCATCGACATCAGCATTGCGCGCCCCGTCTGGTTCAGTTTTTGGGCCATAGCCTGCTATGTCCTGCTGACAGTACTGATGTCCGTTGTCGGTTTCCGTGTCATGGCACTGAGAAAACAGAAAAAGATATCCGATGAGAAAACCCGTTTCTTTGTCAATACCGCGCATGATATCCGCACGCCATTGACACTGATAAAGGCACCTCTGGAAGAAATGCTTGAAAACAAGACACTGAACGAAGCCGAGACCAACAATATGCACATGGCACTGAGAAATGTCAACTCCCTCCTGCGCATGACTACCAATCTGATAAACTTTGAACGGGCAGAAGTATATTCCCCTCATCTGTACATAGCAGAATATGAATTGAATACTTACATCAAGGAGATATACAACAATTTCCAGACCTATGCCACCATAAAACATATCACTTTCAGATACGAAAGCAATTTCAGCTACATGAATGTATGGTTCGACAAAGAGAAGATGGACTCTATCCTGGAAAATGTCATATCCAATGCTCTGAAGTATACTCCCCAAAATGGCGATATACTCATTTCTGTTTATGACATGAAAAGCTCCTGGAGACTAGAAGTCAAAGATAATGGAATAGGAATTCCCGCCAAAGAACAAAGAAAACTGTTCAAGATGCACTTCCGTGGAACAAATGCCATCAACTCCAAAATAACGGGAAGCGGTATCGGTCTGATGCTGGTGCGGAAGCTGGTAAGCCTGCACAATGGAAAAATATACATTGAGAGCACCGAATGCCAAGGCAGTACTGTCAGAATCATCCTTCCCAAAGAGAAAGAACAGTTCAAGAATTTCACTCTGTCCGTTAAGGATAAGAAGACCTTCTATGAACCGGATGTCCCCACCGTTCCTTTGAAACTTGCCGGAGAACTCCGGACTGAAGACAATGACAAACTGCATCGCATCTTGATTGTAGAAGACAATGACGAGCTGCGCAACTATCTCTTCCAGTCGTTCTCTCCGATTTACAATGTACAAGTATGCAACAACGGCAAGGAAGCGCTGACCATTGTAAAACAATTCTGGCCGGGACTGATTCTTTCCGACATCATGATGCCGGAAATGCGAGGCGACGAATTATGCATCGCCATCAAGAACGATATTGAAACATCCCACATCCCGGTAGTACTGCTGACGGCACTGGGAGATGAAAAGAACATTCTCGAAGGACTCCATATCGGTGCGGACGAATATATTGTAAAACCTTTCAGCATAAACATACTGAAAGCCAGCATTGCCAATCTGCTTGCCAACCGCGCATTGCTGCGCAAGAGATATGCGGATTTGGAAATCAATACAGAAGAAGAGCCCTCCACAACTACCACTTGCTCCAACAGTCTCGACTGGAAATTCATGTCGAATGTAAAGAGACATATCGAGGAGAACATGGATAATCCCGATTTCACAGTAGACGTATTGTGCTCGCTCCTGAATATGAGCCGTACCAGTTTCTACAGTAAACTGAAAGCGCTGACCGGCCAGGCACCGGCAGATTTCGTACGGAATATCCGTTTGAAACATGCTGCCGAGCTATTGAAAGAAGGGAAATATTCCGTGACTGAAGTAGCAGAAAGAACCGGTTTCTGCGATGGGAAATACTTCCGGGAAGTCTTTAAGAAATATTTCAATGTCAGCCCCAGCCAATATGCGAAAGGAGACACGCCCCGCTCCCCAAAAGGAGAGGGAGAATAGTTCTGCATAGGAGAATTTTTCATTTTGCAGCCCCGCACAGACAAACCCTAAAAAATAATCCGTATTTTTGCAGAAACAAAAAAACGAGAATGACTCCTGAAATAGCAATCGTCGACTCCAACACCCTCTCCTGTCTGGGACTGCAGAACTTGCTGGAGGAAATCATCCCGACAGCCATCATCCGCTCTTTCCGTTCCTTTGGCGAACTGATGGATGATACGCCTGACATGTATGTGCATTATTTCATCTCTTCACAGATTTACTTCGAGCATACCGCTTTCTTTCTGGAGCGCAAGCCCAAAACCATTGTGCTGGTCAATGGTGAAACCGTCCCCCAACTGTCGGGCATGCCGACGCTAAACATCTATCAGGACGAACAAAATCTGGCAAAAAACATTCTGCAGCTGCGCCAATACGGAAACCAATACAGACAAAACCACGGAAAGCCGGCACCCGCCAGACACTCGGATATGGCAATAAATACAGCCGCCGGGCACGACCTTTCCGCCCGCGAAATAGAAGTGCTGGTGCTGATTACCAAAGGTCTCATCAACAAGGAGATTGCCGACAAACTGAACATCAGCCTGACCACCGTCATCTCACACCGCAAGAATATCACCGAGAAGCTGGGTATCAAGTCCGTGTCCGGGCTGACTATCTATGCCGTGATGCACGGATATGTGGAAGCGGACAGAATATAATCCTACAACCGGATACATCAGAAGCGAAGTCTTTTCAGAAAGACTTCGCCCCAATTAGTGTGCTAATGTGCTAACATCTAATCGTTCCTCCGTGGGGTAAAAATCGTTCCACCATGG
>ENA-OXWO01000153-OXWO01000153.1-human-gut-metagenome-genome-assembly--contig:-NODE-153-length-20185-cov-4.218182_pt1 | contig 20185 bp, 10 predicted proteins | sample MGYA00244690_ERZ652723 | MGnify/ENA primary metagenome ERZ652723 (study PRJEB26926, sample SAMN06164725) | human gut metagenome | biome: ENVO:00009003; feature: ENVO:2100002; material: ENVO:00002003...
GGACGAATATCCATACGCATTGAAATTCACTTTTTGTCCGTTCACCCATACTTCGGACTGCGCATAGACTCCTTCAAAATAAAGAGAATGAAGTTTATGAGCATCTTTACGGTCAATAGTAAATGATTTTCTATACCAGCCTTCACCACCTACAGTTTGTCCGGTAGCAAAACCTCCGGCACTTTCTTTGGAGAAAGGGCCTACCGATAAGCCATCCGAACCGGGAAGAGGCTCTACACTCCAGTCATGTGGCAGATTTAATACCCGCCACTCCGAATCATCGTAAGATTCTTTTGTCGCATCTTCCATTTGGCCAAGATGGAACTTCCAATCCTGATCAAATTTAATCTTTCGTACGGAACAATCCGTGCCCTGACTGCATGCTGTGACAATCAACGAGCTTATGATGACAAATATAGATCGTTTTAATAATGCTCTCAATTTCATACTTCTTTTAAATTTGATTTTTAGGCAGTCTCTATTTTTTCTGAGTTATAGTAATACTCGCAACCGGCAGTGCCTTTACCTTTGCTGTTACAATAATCCGTCCTGAAGATTTCCCGGAACGAACAACCAATAAGTTACTTCCGCGCCACGTCTTCCGGCTATTAGCAACGAAACTTTCTATGCTCATAGGGTTGGCATTACCTACTCCTTCAATCGTAGCATCTCCTGCTATAGAAAATTCTACCAATTCTTCAGCCAACTGATTTCTAATGCCTTTACTATCTACCAATTCTAATGTGATATAGCTTAGATCATTACCATCAGCTACGATTTCCGTTCTGTCCGCAGATAATCTGATCTTTTCAACCTTACCGGCACTTTCCAACGTTGCAGTGCCCACTTCACCGCCTTTATTATAACTTACGGCTTTCAATATTCCATGGGCATAAGGTACTTCCCAGACAAGCGTATTTTTCTTATCGGCAGTATTTTCTTGTTTTCCTAAAGATTCCCCATTCAAGAACAGTTCAACCTGTTCACAATTGGAGTATACAGATACTGTCATCTTTTTCCCCTCATATCCCGGGAAATTCCAATGATCCACAACATCCGGAAAATCCCATACACTCCAATCTGCCTTATTCGGATTCAGAGGGAAAGAAGGAACAGGAGGTGTCACAACAATATGGGATACCGGTGCATCACTCCATAACGTTTCACGCAAATAGGACTGAGGACGACGTTCGCCCGAAAGATTCAAATCACCACAATTGGCATGATTCCAAGGAAAAATACGTTTATCAAGCGGATACCCACACCAGCCGATACTTGCCTCACCAATATAGTCAAAAGCAGTCCAGATAAAATCGCCGATCACCCATGAATGATCTTCCACTCCTTTCCAATAATCATAAGCCTGGGATGCGTAGGACTCCGAAGCATAGATAATGCGGTCCGGGTGACGTTTGGCATCCGATTCATAACGGTTTAAACAGTAATTATAACCACAAACATCCAGAGGAGCCAGAAAATCATCCGTTGCATCAACAATAGAATTAACTCCCGCCGTAACAGGCCGCGTTGTATCAAGCGTCTTCACAAAACCTGTCAACTCCCTGCATACCTCTACCACTTCAGCAGTTTCTTTGTCTTTGATTTCGTTGCCGATACTCCACATTATGACACAAGGGTGATTTCTATCCCGCGCAACCATGCTATACAGATCTTCTTTCCATAACTTATCAAAATACTGTCCGTAATCATCCTTGTAATGACCTTGTCGCCACATATCAAAAGCCTCATCTATCACCAACATACCTAAACGGTCACAGGCATTGAGTAAAGCAGTTGAGGGGGGATTGTGGGATAAACGCAGCGCATTGAAACCAGCAGCTTTCAGTAGTTCTATTTTCCTTTCCTCTGCCCGATCAAAAGCCTTTGCACCCAAAAGGCCATTGTCATGATGGATACATCCGCCTTTTAGTTTCATGGATTTACCATTCAGTTGGAAACCATTCTCTGCGCTAAATGCAATATTGCGTATACCTATTGAAATACATTCTTCATCTATTATTTTATTGTCTTGCAGAAGACGGTTTACAACTTTATATAAGTAGGGGTTGTCTGTAGACCATAATTGCGGAGAAGCCACTTCTAATGTATGGCCAACCTCTGTTTTTTCTTTGTTATCCAATGTTACCTGTTGCTCTTTCCGGGCTACAGTGCGATTCTCCTTATCTACAATCTGCGTTTCCAGAATCACTTTTCCGTTTGCTTTCTCAGTATTTGCCAGAATACTCTGTACATGTACCTCCGCTCTATTTGCTGTGGCAACAGGTGTAGTGATAAATGTTCCCCAAGTTTCAAAATGCAGCGGATTGGTTATCCTCAAGAAAGTATGCCTGTAGATCCCCGAACCTGTATACCAACGACAGTTCAGACCTTCATTCTTTACACGAACAGCTATCAGATTTTTTTCTCCAAATCGCACATAGTCTGTTATATCCAGCTCGAATGCAGTATATCCATAAACATGATCGGCTACATGGCGATCATTTACCCAAATGTCTGCATTCATATAAATTCCATCGAAAGCGACAGCAATACATCTCCCTTTCTCAGCTGCATCCACATAGAAATGTTTTCTATACCAGCCAGTTCCACCCACAGTAAAACCTCCCGAAACCTCGGTGACAGCATCTGCAGTAAAAGGAGAATTTGTTCCAGGGATATCTTCAATACTCCAATCGTGCGGGAGGTTCACCTGACGCCATTGTGAGTCATCTAAATCTGATCTCTCACCTTCAACAATATCCCCACGATAGAACAACCACTCCTCATCGAAAGATTGTTCCCGAAGGGTGGGTTTCTTTTCACTGCAACTACTCAATCCCAACGTTATTAACAAAAACAATAGGCTGTATATACTTCTCATATCATTATATTTAGCAGAGCAAAGGCCGGCCTTCAGACAGGATCTTCATCCGGCCAGCCTCTATCTGGAATTTATTTCAATTATTTACCACCCCATTCCGGTGCCTGAACCAAAGCTCTGTTGTTGTCTAACTCTGATTGAGGTATAGGCCATACATATCCTTTTGACGAATCGAAGATATGAGAACCTGCCCCACCGTCTGCCCGGCATCTTTCATATGCTTTATCCATTTCTTTCCAGCGCATAAGATCAAAATAACGGGTACCTTCCAAAGCCAGTTCCACTCTTCTTTCATGCTTCACCACGTCGAGCAATTGATCATAAGAGAGATTGGAACCTTCAGCATCTTCCACCTTCGGCATCATCACATCGGCACGCTGGCGCACCTGGTTCACCATTGACATAATTTCGTCTTTACCCGTATTTTGCTTAGCCAAAGCTTCAGCACGCATTAACAGTACATCAGCGTAGCGAATGACATACATATCCTGATTATCGGCAGCCCATGTAGTAGGCTGATTCTGATATTTACGCATAAACAACTGGAATGGACTGTTCCAGGACCACCATGCATCACTTACCTTGCCGTCATACGTATCACCATTTTTCGTCATCAGTGTATACGTCAGACGCGGGTCGCGAGTTGAATCATCATCCGGATCATAAATTCCCGAAGAGGTAATAGGTTTACCATCCTTGCAATAAAAATCGTTTGCTAAATTCGGATAAGGCAACTGCCATTCCATCGGATAACCGTAGTTATAAGCTAAGAAACCACCCTCACCATTTTGTTGGTCGGTATTTTTAAAGCGAATGGCAAATACTATTTCTTTGCTGGCACCACCAGCTTCCGTAAACAGGGTACTGTAATTCGGGTCTATTTCATATTGGCTCAGGTTAATAACCTGTAAAGCAGCATCGGCAGCCTCCTTATACATCTCATTGTACAGGTATACACGGGTCAGTAAGCCCAATGCGGCACCTCTGGTAGCACGGCCTCTATCAGCCGTAACAGGTAACATACCTTCGGCAGTAATGTCCTTCAGGTCCTTGATTATGTCAGCTACAATTTCTGATTTCTGCGACTTAGGTACCTGGCTCGTTTCAGTAGTCAACACATTAAACACCTTCGGAACATCACGGTACAGACTGGTCAGGTGATTATAAAACAACGCTCTGATGAACTTAGCCTCACAAACAATTCTTGTACCTGCTTCTTCACCTATTTTACCGTTCTCCAGCATTTGCGGTACTTTTTCAATAACATTATTGCATCGTGCAATACCTGCATAAGAAGCATTCCATACAGCCTTAGTAACAGCTGCTGTGGGGCTCATGGTATTGGTAGTGATCACATCGGGGCCCACCCACGGAATCCAGGCAAAATAGCCGTTATCCGTAGCAAATTCCAATTCACGCAAACTACAAGTATTTCCACCCGGCCAGCAAAATCCCAAGCTACCTTCACTTTGCAAAGCATCGTAGCAACCTACCAACGCTTTAGTCGCATCAGCCTCTGTATTCCAAAAATTACCGTTAGACAACTCTGACAAAGATTCACGATCCAGGAAGTCTGAACAAGAAAAGAGGGAAAAGGCTAATGACAAAATAACTGAATAATATATTTTTTTCATGATCTTCTTTATTTTAAATTATAATGTAATGTTTAAGCCCACAGAGAATGTCTTGGCATTGGGATAAGCATGACCGCGAGTATCGGTTCCATACTTTTCAGGATCGTAATCGTCAATGCCGGTAATAGTCAGGATATTCTGTGCAGAAACATATATTCTTAAGCGTTCCAGTTTCGCCTTGCGAATCCATTCTTGTTTGAAAGAGTATCCCAATTCAATATTCTTCAGACGCAGGTAAGAAGCATCTTTCAACCAGAATGAAGAGGGTTGGCTGTTATAGTCACCATTACCCAGACGCGGGAAGTTCCCGTTAGGGTTAGCGCTTTCAGAATAACGGTCCAGGAATGCCGTCGTAACATTACCCGAAACGGTAGGATAATCCATCACAATACGGTCTACACCAGCTACACCCTGGAAGAAAGCAGAGAAATCAAATCCTTTGTAAGCGGCATTCAAACCGAAACCGTAAGTAAAATCAGGGAACGGATTACCGATCACTGTACGGTCGTAAGTATCCACTACTCCATCCGGTTTACCTTCCGGACCGCTGACATCTTTGTAACGGACATCACCCAACTTCAAAGCACCACCGCCAACAGAATTCTTTTCATTAGCTTCATCCACTTCAGCCTGTGTGCGATACAATCCATCGGCTACATAACCATAATAAGAATTGATAGGATGTCCTTCCAGATTAATAGACCAGTCTGTAATCCATGAATCTTTACCGTGCAGGTCGAGAATTTCATTCTTCACCTTACTGAAGTTGACATTTGCACCGAATTTCCAGTCGTCCCATTGATCATTATAACCTAATGCGAATTCCCAACCTTCATTCTTTACTGATGCAGCATTCACATAAGGTTCAGTAGAAATACCCACAATTCCGGGGATGGGCAATTGCAGCAAAATATCAGAAGTCTTCTTGTAGAAATAGTCAGCAGTAAGGGTAATCTTGTTATTCAGGAAAGCGGCGTCTATACCTATATCCGTAGTAGCGGTTGTTTCCCATTTAATGTCAGGATTAGCCAATGAGGAAATAGCCACACCCGAAACTTTGTTGTCACCCCATACATAGTTATTACCCAAACCGATATATTGTGCAAACGGATAGTAACCGATCTCCTGGTTACCCAGTTCACCCCAGCTACCTCTTAGTTTCAACTGGCTGATAAAGCTATATTTCTCCATGAAAGCCTCTTGAGCAATGTTCCAGCCCACAGATACAGAAGGGAAATAACCGGTACGGTTCTTTTTAGGTATTCTGGAAGACTCATCACGACGGAGGTTGAATTCAGCCAAATAGCGATCCTTGTAATTGTAGTTCACACGGCCAAAGAATGATCTCAAAGCAGCTTCGGCAGCATCTCCCTTAGCAGAAGTACTTAAAGCACCGTTCAATACGGTGATATTGTCGCTCGGAAGATCTTCACCTGTTGCCGTGGTAGAACGGAAATTATTATATTGGTTAGACTGCCCCAGCAAGAAGTTGAAAGCATGGCCGTTCACATCAAAGTGATAAGTAATAATGTTTTCGTTGATCCACTGAGTTTCGGAATAATAAGCATCGGTCAGGTAATTCTTACCACTACCTCCCACAGGGTTACCATACGAATCCTGAGGAATATAAGCAGGTTCAGCACCAATACTGTTCCATTGGTTATATTGATAAGCAAAGCTGGTCTTGATAGACAGGTTCTTAATCGGTTCTATTTCCAGGAAAGCCTTACCGTCAAAACGGCTGTATTTCTTCTTTGAGGTTATGGTAGTGGCATAAGCCGGATTCTTAATAGCCTGCATTTTATCGTTACCATCCACAAATCCCCATTCACCATTGCTGTATTTATAAGGTACCGAAGGACGGGAATGCCATTTCATCTGTTCGAATACATAGTAAGTACCAATGGTAGGTTCCTCTACTTCTTCATGGTTACCAGAAACATTCAGTCCTAAAGTGATTATATCAATGAACTTGCTGTCAGCATTCAGACGGAAATTAAAACGGTCAGTACTTGTACCTTCCATGATACCATCCTGTCCCATATATCCTACCGAACCCATATAATGAGAAGTGGCATTACCACCCGACATAGACAAATGGTGGGTCTGGATAGGAGCAGAACGGAATATTTTGTCCGACCAGCGGGTATTGGCAAACAAATCCGGTCTTGATCCATCTTTCATTTGCTGAATCATTTCAGGAGTAAAATTCGTAGTTACATCTCCCATTGCCTCATTCTGCTCATTATAAAGAGTAGCCCAATCCCATGAATTAATATATGTAGGCAGAACCGTAGCTTTCTGTACACCATAGGATCCGCTGTAAGATAGTGTCTTCTTGTCTGCATTTCCTCGTTTCGTTGTAACCAGAACTACACCGTTGGCAGCACGTACACCATATATAGAAGCGGAAGCCGCATCCTTCAATACTGATATGTTTTCAATATCATTCGGAGAAACACTGTTGAGGCTTCCCTCCACACCGTCAATCAGCACCATAGGATTACTGTCACCAAAAGTGTTTATACCGCGGATACGGATTTCCACATCTCCCTCAGCACCGGGTTGCGCAGAGAAAGAGCTCACGGTAACACCACTCATTCGTCCTTGCAGCAAACTGGAAGTATTGGATACCGGAATGTCTTTAATATCATTGACCTTTACAGAAGATACCGCTCCCGTCAGATTGGCTTTTTTCTGCGTACCATAGGCTACAACCACAACTTCATCGATCAACTCCGAGCTTTCTTTCAATACAATATTGATTTGCTGGTTTGCCCGGGCTATTTTCACGACTTGCGTTTCATAACCTATATAAGAAATCACGAGATTTTGTCCTACTGATGCCTGAATAGAGAAATGTCCGTCTACATCTGTAATCAGACCATTCGTAGTACCTTCTACTACTACAGAGGCTCCAATTATCGCTTCACCGGCAGCATCCTTCACAGAACCTTTTACAGTTACAGCCTGTTGTGTAACGGCTGATGTTGAAGAACCGAGATCTTTTTCCGTTGATGCATAGGAGAAAGTTACTCCACCAAGGAATAGCAATCCGAAGATGATTCGTCTTTGCAAAACATGTTGTTTATTCATAATATTTTTAATTAAAAAGTTACTGATGCAAAAGTCCCTGTTTCTTTATAAACAGAATAACAGAAAAGCACAAAAGAATAACAAATTCCTGTATCCGCTATCAAAAACAGGAATTTGTTATCAATCGGCACGATTCTTATATTTTTAAGCGCCTTCAAAAAGAAGGGGATCGCTTATTTTTTCCTACTTTTGAATATTGAATTTTAATCACTACGCTATGACTAGAATAAGATTTATTTTATACTCTTTCTTATCGCTTCTCCTTTGTGGATGCAGCCCTTCAAATATAACTAATGCTGATAAGGTCCGATTGATTTTAGATACGGACTTGGGACCTGACTACGATGACGTGGGTGCCATGGCAGTGATGCATGCCTTAGCTGATAGTGGATATGTAGATATACTGGCTACTGTATCTTCTAATAAGTCCGAATTAACAATTCCTTGCATTGAAATCATTAATACATACTTCAAGCGACCTGATATTCCTCTTGGCGTTGCCAAAGGAGAAAGTGCAGTCACATTGGAATGCCCGCACAACAAGAAATGGACTGAAGTCTTGCCTCAGAAATATCCCCACCGGATAGCCAAATCATCAGATGCCCCCAATGCCGTCAAGGTATATCGCTCTGTTTTATGCACGCAACCGGATAATAGTGTCACAATCTGCACCATCGGAGCTTTCTCCAACCTAAAAGAACTACTACAATCAAAAGGAGACGAATTTTCACCGGAAACAGGAATAGAACTTGTACGCAGAAAGGTTAAAAAGTTAGTTTCCATGGCAGGAATATTCCCCGAAGGACGAGAATATAATGTATATTGTGACGCTTCCTCCTCCTCTTTCGTTGTGAACCATTGGCCTACAGAAATTATTTTCTGTGGATTCGAGATTGGCTACAACATAATAACCGGTCGCCGGGTTAGCCGGATGCCTGTAGAAAATCATCCTATAAAAGATGTGTTTTTACTAAGCATGTCGCAGGGAGAACCACAAGGTAGATGGAGTTGGGATCAGGCAACTGTTTGGGTAGCCATAAAAGACTATACACCTTATTATATCAGTGAACGGGGAATTATATCTGTAGACTCTGAGGGTAATAATACATGGAGAGCTACAAAAACAGGAAAGCATATCCGTTTAATAGAGTCTTTACCTGCAAAAGAAATGGAGGATTTACTCGAACAATATATGATGCATTGCCCTAAACATTAAAATTATGAGAAAGCTATTATTTATATTCGTACTCTTTTTAGCTTCCACTGCCGGAGCACAGAAGCTATTGCATTATGATTTAGCAGATGGATTATCAAGTTCTGAAATCACTTCTATCTGCGAAAATGACTATTATATGTGGATTGCCACAGAAGATGGGCTCAACCGTTTCGACGGACATCGGTTTAAAGTCTATAAATCGGGGAAAGCAACAAACAACAGTCTTAAGAATAATAATATAGAAACCTTGTTCCTTGATTCCAAAGGCTTGTTATGGATTGGCTTTAAGACCGGAGGAGTAGACATATACAATCCGCGGACCGACCAGTTCATCCACCTCAATGAGCAGGTTTCCGAACCCATCCCTAACCGGATTGTTTCCATATTCGAAGACTCTGATCATAACATCTGGTTGGGAAGCTGGGAAGAAGGTATATGCAAATTAACTCCCAAGAATACAGAACGTACCAGTTTCACAACCGAACGCAGCCATTCAGGAGCCATTGTCTCCAGTTTTGTGGAAAAGCCTAAAGGACATATATGGATCAGCACCTATACAGGACTTGTGATGTACAACTCCCGAAAACAAACATGGACAGACATTACTCCCAAGAATCAGACCATCACACAACTACACGACACCGGAGAAGACAATACACTGTATTACTCTTCATGGGATAATGCGCTCTATGAATTAACCTGGAGCCAACAACCCGAACAAGCCCGGACCATCCATCTGCATAACAGCAATACCCCCATATACCGCATAGAAGGAGAAGCAAACAAACTTCTGATCGGCACCTGGGGAGAAGGAATAAAAGTATATGATAAAGAGCAAGAGCGTATTTATCCACTACCCGGCACAGAACATCTGGGTACCACTTTTATCAATGCCATTTATAAAGATAGCCTTGATAACATCTGGATAGGTTCATACGGAAAAGGACTCTATAAGTACTCCTCCTCAGACAGGGGAATCAGCCAGTTGCTCTCAATTCGTAAAACGCATTCTCCCATCACTTCTATCGCCCTTTTACAAGACAAAATATTGTTGGGAACCTTAGGCGACGGTATGTATCATTTCGATATGCGTACCTCTACTGAAAAGGAGAATTATAAAAGCAAAGACAAATTCAAGGACCATATCTTATCTATCGGGCAAAATAAGGATATTACATTAGTGGGGCACGATGGCATAGGATTACTATATTCTTTCCAGAATAATAATTCGCAGGGAATTCAATGGAAAGAATTTACGGCAAGCACTGAATTAGAAAAGATTACGACTTTCTATATAAAAGACAATAAAGTGTGGATAGGCACCAAACAAAACGGTCTGATGTCCCTATGCCTGGACAAGAAGAACCGGCAAATAAAAGATTATATCCATTATGACTATTTCAGTCGGGACAGGATAAACGCTATCATACCTTATCGTGACAATCAATTGTTTATAGCTTCACATAACGGGCTCTCCATCTTCAATGCATCAGATCAGGTCACTCTAAAAGACAAAATCATCGACCAGGAGATTGTGTACTCTATCATAGAAGATAAAAGTAATAAATGCTGGTGGATAGGAACATCAAACAATCTGTTGAAGATGGAAGTATCCAATGATTCACTGCAAGTTTCTACCGCATTCCCTACATACCCATTGCCGCAAGGGGCCATCAAGTCATTGTTGCTCGATGATAACCAGAATCTATGGTTCTTTATCGGTGAGAAGATATTCTGCTACATAAACAGTGAACAGCGCATCTGCGAACCGAATATCAGCTATTGGGGCAACTCTTCTATCCTTTCAGCCGAAAAAATAACCTATGAAAACAAAGAATATATCCTGTTCGGCAATACCGAACAACTCATGGTTGTGGATGTGGAAAAGGCGCTGCATCAGTATGATAAGACCAAACTCATATTGACTGATCTGGAAATCAACCACCAAAAGATACAGGTAGGCGATACGATAAACAACCGGGTGATTTTAAAAGAGAATACCGAATATATTCCTTCCATCACCCTGTCTTATGCCTCCAAATGGATATCCCTGTCCTTTACTGAAATAGGGGAAGCCAACTACTGCAATAAATACCTATACAGGATGATCGGTTTTACCGACAGCTGGCAATATCTCGATATGTCCGTACCCCTGACCTTCTCACAACTTAACCCCGGCACATACACCCTGGAAATTATGAAATATAACGAAGAGTCAGGCACCAAGCCATGCTGGTCCATGAGCATTATTGTCGCTCCGCCCTGGTGGAAAACACCTTTGTTCTATTTCATTTCCTGCCTGATTATCCTGTTGAGCATCGCACTCATAATATATATGATTATCAGACACTACAGAAGAAAGAGTATACAAAAGATACAGGAGATGGAGACTTTGAAGAAAGAAGAACTATTAAAAGAAAAGGAAAGTTTCTTCGAAAGTCTCGGGCACGACCTGATTACGCCTTTATCTTTGATACTGGCACCTGCCAATGATATGTTGCGTGAAACCAAAGAAGATGATATTCAGTATGAAAGGCTATCCATTATCACCAAGAATGCTGCATTCTTATCCGATCTGTTTTCTACAATCCTTGACTTCAAGCGAGTGGAATTCTCTGAAGTAAAGATAAACAATAGAAACATAGAAATCGTATCATTCTGCCGCATCATAGTGAATGCATTCAATTATCTGGCAAGCTCTAAAAAAATCCAGCTATCCTATCAGGCCAACATCCCCTCCATACACATATGGATTGACAGTGTGAAGTTTGAAAGGATTTTATATAACTTACTGAGTAACGCCATTAAGTACACCCCCGATCAAGGCAGTGTATCGGTGGCACTGGAATATATAGATGGACAATTGAGTGTATTCATAAAAGATACGGGACCGGGTATCAATCAGTTATACCAGGCAACCGTATTCAATAAATTCTACCGGGAACCCCAATACAATAAGGAAAACACTCCCAACGGATTGGGCATAGGATTATATGTCGTGAAGAAATTCGTATCAGTAATGAACGGCACAGTTTCTATTGACTCACAACCCGGACAAGGCACCACACTGTGCATCAAACTACCGGTAGAGAATTCAGAAGAATATCAGGAAACAACTGATATTACCGAATTTAAAGCACAGGCAACCAATATAGAGAACAGTGCCACCATATTACTGGTAGAAGATAACGAACAGATACTTAAATACCTTGCGGGCAAATTGGCGGAGCACTTCAACGTAGTGACAGCCACCCGTGGAGAAGAAGCCTTGAAATTAGTAGGTGAGTATCTTCCTGAAATCGTAATATCGGACATCATGATGCCCGGTATGGACGGTCTGACACTGTGCCGCCATATAAAGGAAAATTCCCTTTATGCCGATATATTCGTTATATTACTGACTGCCAAAACTTCATCTGAAGATGAACTAAGGGGTTATAAAGAAGGCGCTGACATCTATATCAAGAAACCTTTTGATACGGAAGCATTGATCAATCAGATCATGAATATCCTGAATACGCGCCAGAAACGAAAAGAACAACTCCTAAAGAACCTGATAGCCAAAGACAGTGATACCATTGAGTTCAATTCCAAGGAAGTATTCCTGCAACAGGCCATGAAGGTGATAGAAGAGAATCTGGATAAGGCGGACTTCAACATTGAGGAATTCTCAATAGCCATGAATATCAGTAAGACAGTGCTTCATAAGAAGTTCAGAATGCTTATCGGGCAGACACCCAATCAGTTTATCCGGGCTATCCGGCTTCGAAAAGCATCCGAGCTATTGATAAACAGTGATTTGTCAATAGCGGAAATAGCCTACCTGACCGGCTTTAACCAAGCACATTATTTCATCAAGTGCTTTAAGGAAGTATATAATGAAACACCCAAGAATTTCAGGGATCTGAAAAAAGGAGACCGATAACCTCAAAAAAGGGATGACTGTGAAACTGTTCCAATCATCCCTTTTCCAATCTTATTTCTTTTCAGCAGAATATTCAACCTCGTAAACTTCCAATAAGCAGTGTTCGCTATTCCCATCTATAGCGGTACAACTTATTTCCAACGGACGTCCTTCTTTTATATCGTCAGCAGAAACCTCTCCTACCGCCCATGACAAGCCGCACCAGATCATCTTATCATGCGATTTCTTTATCGGAACAGAACGCTTGCCCTGCTTTACTTCTATATTGAAGAAATGGTCCATTTTAATCCCGGTAGGAGGAGCACCGCCCCACGAACGGAATGCTTTTCCATGCTCATCCAATTGCTGAAAGAGAATCCGTACAGTTTTCCCTTTCGAAGGGGTGTAATGTGCCTGCAAGGTATGCTCATTCTTCTTTTGCACATCTATTTTTACCTTTTGAATTGTTGCAGGGATAACGATATCTTTCTCAATACCTAAATCATACTCCCGGTTACTGAACTTGCCGTATCCGACAACAACCATCTGTTCAGGCCCCAATTCCACAATATTCTTTTCTAAAACAGGCATAAAACCACTGTCCGTAAAAAGCACCCTCCCCGTTCCTGTCGCTTCAGGCAACATTACTTTGGCTTTCTCTTGTGATGCGTTTACCACAGTATAAAGGTTTCCTCCTTCAGCGGAAGCCATGTATCCGTATGGCAGCGCTTTGCCGGGGATAGCCCCGAATGCTGAAATACTTCCATACTGCTGTACCTTCATATACAATTGCTGCACTTTAGCCATCCAGCGGGCATCATCATCACTTAGCAAATCAATATTTCCATGACAGACATTCAGCCAGCCCCCGCGTGCCATCGTCAGAACCATCATGCCTTTCCAAGCATTTAAAGCCCTGTTATAACAAGTACCCGTGGTACCAATCATAAAAGCACAGTTGTCAATGCGCCGGACCGGTACTCCGTTAAACAAGTATTGAAAGGTCATGTGATCCGAATACAAATCCTGTGAACGCCAGAAGTTCATCATCGGCACATCGGATAAGCGGGGATCACCGCAATACATCGTATCAAATATTTCCAGCCAACGCAGGTCTACCGTTTTTCGAAACGGGGTAACCGTATTTTCCATATCACCCCCAAAACCATTGTAGCCAATAAAAAGTACATCCGGATTCCTATAACGAAATTCTTTTATGGCAGAAATAAAGGCATTTTTATTCTGTTCCTCAATATCAGTAGGCAACATTGTACATTTGGCATCAGGAGTTGCCGCATCAAAATAAGCAAAATCAAATTTGAACATCTTGATACCCATATCCGCGTACATTTGCAGGGTCTGCATAAGATGGTGCAAATATCCTCCCCTGAACAGACAAAGAGTTGTTCCGTCTTCTGCCACAGAGCTTTCCCACTCCGGAATAATCCTCATCGTATTTGCCTCTCCACCTATGCGCAGCAGGTTCGTAGAAAACCACAATCCGGGCTTTATTCCTTCTCTTTTACACGCATCCAGCCAACGTTTGGGACCTTCCGGCCAACAGTCCGGCCTCCACTTACGATATCCTTCATTCACATCAAACCAGAATGCGTCCATCATATAATAATCCACCTGTACACCCAATTTTTTCAAACGCACAATGTGATCCAACTCTTTCATTGCCAATGCCTCATCCAGAGGAATGTTATCAGACAATTCATCATAGGCGGACCAATTGTTATAGACAAATACAGGTTTGGTCAATCTTGCCGTTCTATTTTTATTCCATCCGTCAGATACATTCTGCGCCACTCCAGGAATGAATATGCACAACAACAGCAACAGGATATTTACTCTTATTCTATTCATAAGTCATATCTATTTTTATCAAAGACTGTTTATTCATCGGAAAACTTAGTCCACCACTTCAAAAGTCAGTTTCCGGCCACCTACCGACACTATAAATTCACCCGCCTCCAAAAAGCGTTTGCCCGTTGCATCCGTATAGCTCAAATCTCTCATAGGATCAATCTCAAACCGAAAGACTCTGCTTTCACCTACCTTCAACGATTGTTTTTCAAAGAATTTCAGTTCTTTCATAGGACGGGAAATGCTACAAAACGGATCGGACACATACCATAGCACAGTTTCTTTTCCTTCCACCTTACCCGCGTTAGTCACTGTAACCTCGGCTGTTATCTTCTGATTTTTCTTGATTTTCAAGGAAGAAAGTTTTGCATCAGAGTAAGTAAAGGTAGTATAACTCAATCCATACCCGAACGGATACAGAGGTTCGGTAGGAATATCCTGATAATCCCCCATCGCATCGAACGGACGGGCAGACTGTCGCATATTATAGTAGACCGGTATCTGACCTGTAGACAGCGGGAATGTCACTGACAACTTTCCGGAAGGATTTACCCTGCCCGCTAAAATGCCCGCTAAGGGAGTTCCTCCCGCAACACCGGGCTGCCACATCTCAATGATAGCTTCTACCTGAGGTTCCAATCTGATCAACTCAAGAGGGCGACCACTGGAAAGTACAAGTACAATAGGCTTATTCGCCTGCTTCAAATGCAAAAGCAACTTTTCCTGAATATCGGGCAAAGCAATTGTAGAGCGTGAAGCATTCTCTCCACTCCACTGTTTGGACTCACCTAAACATACCACTACTACATCGGATGCCTCAGCCGTTTTCAAGGCAGCGGAGAAACCCGATTCATCATTTCCATCCAATGAACAGCCCTGCTCATAATCCAGCCGCACTTTATCACCAAATTCTTTCTGCATTCCTTCATAAATGGTCTCCACATCTTCGGCCTGACCTTTAAAAGCCCAGGCACCCAACAAATCGGAACGATCCTTGACCATAGGTCCTATCAACGCAACTCTTTTAACCGTTGAAGAAAGAGGCAACAAGTTCTTTTCATTCTTCAACAGCATCATTGATTCTTCTGCCAGACGCGCAGCCAAAGCAATATCCTCTTTCTGCAAATAACGTTCCTGCTCGGTCAGCTCTTTCGTATAAGGTTCATCAAATAAGCCCAGGCGAAATTTGACCCGAAGTATACGGGCAACCGCATCATCTATCTGCGAAATTTCTATCTTCTCTTCAGCAACCAACTGCTCTAAATATTCATAATAAACATTGTCCCGCATATCCATCTCCACACCGGCATGGAAAGCCTTATACGCAGCTTCTTTGCGATCCTTGGCAACACCCTGATAAATCAGCTGCTCTATTGCATTCCAGTCAGATACGACAAAACCGTCATGCTGCCACTTATTCTTCAGTATTTCAGTTAAGATGTAATGGTTTGAAGTAGCCGGTACTCCGCTAATGTCATTAAAACTGCTCATAAGAGTGGCGGCACCTGCTTTCACACAGGCCTCATAAGGCGGTAGATAGGTTTCCCACAAAGCTTGGGGTGATATATCCGTATACCTGTAATCCCGTCCGCCTTCGGATACACCATAACCTACATAATGTTTCAGGCAAGCTGCGATAGAATACGGATCAGACAGTTTCTCGCCTTGGTAACCTTTCACCGATGCTACACCAAAGACTGTATTCAGGTAAGGATCTTCTCCATAACATTCGGAAATACGTCCCCAACGGGGATCCCTCGCCACATCAATCATAGGTGAAAATGTCCAGTCGATACCCGACAATACAGACTCCTTAGCAGCCATCCCGCAAGCCTGAGTCACTAAATCTGGATTAAAGCTACAAGCCTGTGCCAATGAAATCGGATACACCGTACGCAACCCGTGAATCACATCAAACCCAAAAAGAATGGGTATCCCCAGGCGAGATTCTTCCATTGCCTTACGCTGAATCCGGTTACGCAACTTCGGATCGGTATGGAGATAAATCAGCGAACCAATCTCCGCCGGAAGATTTTTCACCTCCGTACCTATATTATTGGGATTATCATTCTCCCCAAATGTATATTGATTCAGTTGAAGCACCTTTTCATGCAATGTCATCCGATTCAGCAAATCTTTCACTCTGGTTTCAACAGGCTGTCCCGCATCTTTATAAACCGGTTTCTGTGACCGGACAGATAACCACGGGAGCAAAGCCGATACGAATAAAAACAATAGTTTTCGCATAGTATCATGTTATTAATTAATCCCAATCATCAGTGCGGAAGGAAGATACCGGCAGACCGCCCGTACCAAATAATTCCGCCTTTACAAAATCCTTAAATGCATATCTCACAGCTTTAGGCTCTGCCACATACTTGCATGTGACTACCACAGTACCTTTTTCCTCATCAATATAGGCGTCCGCCTTATGGAATACCTTATTGTCTCCGGATATCTCAAACAGTTCCAAAGTCTTTCCATAGCTGGTAAGCCCATTAAATTGATTGTCAAAATGAATAATAGCCTTATTTCCCTCAACCTCCATTTTGCTGAAAGTCGGACTTTCCGCTTCAAATCCTTTCATTCCATAGGTTTTAGAGAGTGCCAGCATGCCCAAACGGTCGCCTACTTCTTTTTTCCTCCTCGGATGGATCAGATATCGCTCTCCTACATCCAACAATACTGCCATTGCAGAGTTTGGAATTAACGTTAGACACTGTCTTTGCGCTTCCCGTTGATAAGCCGAAACTTCCGGCCATTGAGGTGTGAAAAAATTCCACTCTTTATAATCGTAAGGGGCAATCTGTGCATAATAGAAAGGTACTTCTCCCAATCCCCAGGCTTCGCGCCATTTACTTACCATGGCAGCAACCGAGGGAGCATAACGGGGCACATTGAAAATATTAGACTCACCCTGATACCAGATAATACCTTTTATGCCATATCCCACCAGTGGGTGAATCATGCCATTGTACAGAACCGTAGGCACATTACTAATCCACGGAGAAGTTTCATCACTCAATGGCGGTACGGGGATATCATCAAATTGTTTACAAGCTTCCGCATTCATCCATGCTTCGATGTTGGAACCTCCATAACTGGCATTGATAATACCGACCGGCACATCCATATTGCGCTGTAAGAAATCTGCAAAGAACCATCCCACAGCCGTACATTCCGCCACATTCTCCGGAGAAGCCTTCACCCATTCGGCCTCAAAATGTTCCAATGGTTTATAGGCCGCTAAAGTAGGTATATTAATGAAATGTATTTGCTTTTTTGCTGAAGACAATATGGCCTCTGTAGATCCCAGTACCGGCTGGCAATAATATCCTTTCAGCGGCATACTCATGTTGGACTGTCCGCTTGCCAACCATACTTCTCCCACAAACACATTCTGAAAGACTTTCTTCTTATTGGCAGTGACTGTCACCTCATAAGGTCCTCCGGCAGCAGGCGTAGGTACGGCTATCTTCCAGGTACCTTTAGAATTAACAACTCCCGTATATTCTTTATCCGGATTCCATGAAGTGGAAATAGTCACTTTCGTTCCCGGTTTTCCCCAACCCCAGAACGGATTATTTATCTTTTGCTGCAACACCATATTGTCACTGAAAATATCAGCAACCTTAAACTCCTGTGCCCCAGCAAAACATACCAAAGCAAAAAGGAATACCAGATTTAATAACACTTTTTTCATCTATCGGATTTCTATTTATTTATGAATATAATTCTTTCGTAAGTCCACGCAAATATAGCGCTATAGGGTAAGAAGTGATAACATAAAACCACCCAATAATAACACAATACTCCACAATATGCTTTCTCGCTGTTTTAATCTGTTATAATCCACAATTTAAGCTCTACAAATACTCTGTCAGCCCGAAAGTTTTTCGGACTATTCATAAAACTTGATGCCTGAACAGTTCTGGTCAAAAGCTCTTTTCAGCCGTACCCGGTTCGCATTTCCTTCGCTTCTATAGAAGGATGAAAATAGCGAAGCAGATACGAAGAGGGTACGAAGGAGGTATAAAGGAGGTACGAAGTGGAATAAATTGTCCTGTTTTTCTGCCTCGTAAACAGCTAAATTCGTATCTTTGACAAATCATTCAGCAAGTAGATTTCCTTATGGCAAAAGAAAAAACGGTTTATGTGTGCAGCAACTGCGGACAAGAGTCTCCGAAGTGGGTAGGCAAATGTCCGTCGTGCGGAGAGTGGAACACGTATGTGGAAGAAGTGATACGAAAAGAAGTCGTAAACAAACGTCCGGTATCCGGGATTGAGACAGAAAAGCCAAAACCCATCGTTCTCAGTGAAATAGAAGCGGATGATGAACCGCGTATCGACTTGCATGATGAAGAGTTGAACCGGGTGCTGGGAGGCGGATTGGTTCCAGGTTCTCTGGTGTTGATTGGTGGAGAACCGGGAATCGGTAAATCTACTTTGGTACTACAAACTGTGCTTCATATCCCTGAAAAGCGCGTTCTTTATGTATCGGGTGAGGAAAGTGCCCGTCAGTTGAAATTACGTGCGGACCGGTTATCGCACAATTCCACAGATTGCCTCATCGTTTGTGAAACGTCATTGGAACAGATTTTTGTTCACATCAAGAATACCCGTCCGGAGTTGGTGATCATCGACTCTATACAGACTATTTCTACGGAAAGCATTGAATCCTCCCCGGGAAGCATCGCACAAGTGCGCGAATGTTCGGCAAGTATCCTGCGCTTTGCCAAAGAAACGCATACCCCGGTATTGCTTATCGGGCATATCAATAAGGAAGGCAGCATTGCCGGACCGAAAGTTCTGGAACATATCGTAGACACGGTGTTGCAGTTTGAGGGTGACCAGCATTATATGTATCGTATTCTGCGTAGTATCAAGAATCGTTTCGGCAGTACAGCGGAATTGGGTATTTATGAAATGCGTCAGGATGGATTACGGCAAGTCAGTAATCCGTCGGAGTTATTGCTGAGCCAGGATCATGAAGGGATGAGTGGCATAGCGATAGCTTCGGCTATAGAAGGGATACGCCCGTTCTTGATTGAGACACAGGCATTGGTGAGCAGTGCGGTATATGGTAATCCGCAACGTTCGGCCACGGGATTTGATATTCGAAGAATGAATATGTTATTGGCAGTACTGGAAAAACGAGTGGGCTTCAAACTGGCCCAGAAAGATGTGTTCCTCAATATTGCCGGAGGACTGAAGGTGAATGATCCGGCAATAGACCTGGCGGTTATCAGCGCTATACTTTCCAGCAATATGGATACGGCTATTGAACCGGAAGTCTGTATGGCAGGGGAAATCGGTCTGTCCGGAGAAATACGTCCGGTGAACCGAATTGAACAACGGATCGGTGAAGCGGAAAAGTTGGGATTTAAACGGTTCGTGCTGCCGAAATACAATTTACAAGGAATTGATACGAAGAAAATTAAAATAGAACTGATACCGGTGAGGAAGGTGGAGGAGGCATTCAGGGTGCTATTCGGGTGATTCACCACAGATTACACAGATTTACACAGATTAATAATGAAAAATACTGTCTCTTATACACATCTCCGAGCCCACGAGACCTCTCT
>ENA-OXWO01000196-OXWO01000196.1-human-gut-metagenome-genome-assembly--contig:-NODE-196-length-17929-cov-7.923240_pt1 | contig 17929 bp, 10 predicted proteins | sample MGYA00244690_ERZ652723 | MGnify/ENA primary metagenome ERZ652723 (study PRJEB26926, sample SAMN06164725) | human gut metagenome | biome: ENVO:00009003; feature: ENVO:2100002; material: ENVO:00002003...
ATTTACTCATTATTTTTTTACAATAATTTTACAAATAGCATTCAAAAAGTGTATTACCTGCTGTAATTTTTGTAAAAGCTTTTTGCTTTACACAACAACATATTGTATATATTTCGACAGCAATCCACATTTTGTGCAAGCCAATGTAAAGTAAAATCATTGTCAGTGAATTTTCTCAAAAAGCGTCGTTTTTCGTTGATTTTTTATGCAATATACCCTATTTTTTGGAAAGAAAGCAGCTGCAATTGTTAACAAATGCCACTTAAGTATGAACTCAATGTTAAAAAAGTTGTTGACTTTGTTTCTTATATTTGGTATAAATAAATTGTATTGTTCGTGCGTGTGGGTACTTTGCGCCCAAAAATAAGTTGTGAAGCAATATTTAATGCTTGTTTTTGGCAATATCCATACGTTATGGGGAAACCCTTTCCCAAATCATATAAAGAAGGAGAGATGATTATGAAAACGAGCAAACGATTACTCAGCTTTTTCTTAGCTGTAGTAATGGTGATTACAACATGCTCAGTCGGATTTGCAGCGTTTGCAGCCGAACCCGAGGATGAAGTATTCACCTATGTTGACGACGAAGGCAAAGCCGTTACCCTTACATATGACGGCCTCAATAAACTCGTCGACACATATGCTCCGGTTCTCATAGAGGCTCTGAGGAGCACTCTTGAAGGAGCGGGCGTTAATGTTGATGCCGTTCTGGCATCCGAAAATCCGATAGGAGAGCTTTTAGCACAGCTTTCGCCGATGCTTATGGGCCTTCTCGGAACATCGTCTGACATGCAGACGATACTCGGTTCGGATTACAATGCTTTTTCAGAAGAAAAGTATTCGTATCTTGATGATCCAGATGCCACAATCGATTTTTGGAATCTTTATACTATCTGCAAAGATAATAAAGATGCCGGCGGAGCGATTGGCGAATTCTGCAGCAGCACTTTTGAAAAACTTGAAGTTCTGCTCAATGCTTACGACAGCACTTATGAATCCATAACGTCACAAGTAGATACTATTATGAGTACCGTACTTGGTTCAAAAGGTTTCGGCATAGGATTTCCCAGCGCTGGTAGTACAAATATAATGGTGTTCTACTATGACGATACTGAGGAATTCCAAACTATTTACAATGCATGGACTGCACTTGGTACAGCAGGCGTTCCCGCTTCTCATGAAAATATAGGAGCTGTTCCTCTTGCCGACGGTTCTGCCACACTTAAAGAATTCACTGACAGCGTTCAGGCTAACGGAAACATCTATGATAACGGAACAACTCAGACCGATGATGATTATGATTTCACTCCGTTCATTAATTACGTTTCTTACTATGCTCAGAGAAACTGCATAATCAGCGAAGGCGAAACACTTTCACTGCTTGACGCTATTTATTATTACTACAATCAGGCCCTTACTACTGATCGTTCACAGATTGCAGGCGCAATGATTGCTTCTATGCCTGAAGGCACAAGCTTCACATTTGAGCAGGACGCATCAATGATGGGCATTTCTGACAGCTATTCAGTTACTTTCGAATCAGGAAAATATTGGTATGATTCAGCATATGATCAGGAAACCGGTTTCTCATTTGATCTCTTTACTAAATCAATTATCAATCCTTTCATGAGAATAACTGATTCTGAATTCATTGAGAACAACCGTGGTATTTTTAACGGTATTTATGAAACCCTTAAGTTTAACGGTCTTGATGTATTCTCCACCGGGCCTTATCCGGCAGACAGCACAGACTCAGGAAAAGAATGGTATTACAGCACCGTTGAGCAGATACTCGTTGAAATGGGCTTCTTTGCTGACTTTAACGAAGCAGAAGAAACAAGACTTGCTTGCGTAATGGATGATGAGGAATTTTCTCAGTTAAAGGAAATTGCTGCAAAATACAATTATTCTTCATCTTCAGAAAACCTCGCAAAGATCAAGGAAGATATTAAAAACAGCACTGAAATTACTAATGAAGTAGTTAAGTATTATGCTGATCTCTACATCGATAACAGCTCAGTTCCTCAGCTCAGAAACTGGCAGCCCGGAACAGAGGTAACCAGCTCAAGTTATGCTGCTCTTTATAAGTACAAAGCAAAAGTTGATAATGATTTTGCTTATTATTATCTGTATCAGTACATTGAAGGCGCACCTTCCATTGTTAACAACAACTACCTGCAGTTTGCAAACCAGTTGCTTGATATCAATGCTACAACACCTTCAATTACTGAAAGATACGATTATGATAATTATGCGATTCCGTCAGATGTTTCAATTGACCTGGTTAACAATCTTCTGAACGGTTATATTAATCAGTATCTTGATCCGGATGCTGACGACCTTGTTCCCGGAGTTATCGGAAACATCAACAGCATGCTTCAGAATCTTCTTACAACGGAAGTTCCGCTTGCGGACGTACTTACCGATGTTTATAAGAATCTTGCTGAAGATCCGATAAGAACACTGTTTAACCTTATCCCAACACTTGTTGTACTTATTGACGAAGTTGTTGTTCCCGCCGCATTTAACGAAGAAGGCGACGCATTTAACGGAATACTCAACCTCCTTATCCCGCTTCTGTTTAAAGATCAGTCTCAGGATGCAGGCAGCGCTACCGGTATCGGTCAGCTCGGATGGGATCTGAACGAAGTTCTTCCTACACTGCTTCACTGGCTGCTCGGCGATAATGATTATACATATACCTATTATAATCGTACCGATAACGGAGACGGCACTTTCACTTACGGTGCAACTGAAACAGGCGCTTACGGCACAAAATATGATGACGAAGGCAATGCTACAGACAGAGTTCCCGTAATTCTTAACATTTATCTTGTTGACGAGAAGATTGCTAATGCGGCTATAAGCGACCTCGGCAAAGCGGATGAAAATGAAGATCCCCAGACACAGAAGGCTATTTGCGAACTTGTTACAGAACTTGCAACATTCGGAACAGAAGCAGTTGAAGCTTATGTTGCTGAACACGGCGAAGACGTAAAGAGCTACAACAAATCAGGCGTTTCAACAAACAAAGGCCTGAACAACCTTCTTGTATCTATTCCTTCACTTATCAATGATATCGGTCAGAAGTTCCTTGCAAAGTATGAGGTTGATTCTGATTGGGCATTCGGCGAATTTGCAGTGGATGAAGAATCCGGCTGCAGATACAACGTAAGCGTTCAGCAGTTCAAGGATCTTGCTACACAGACAGATCCTTCAGAAGAAGTGCTTAAAACATTCGTTGACATGTTCGTAAACAACTGGTTAAATGCCATTACCGATATCTTTAATGACCTTGTTTCTGATACAGACAACTTGATCACTAAGGAGATTCCGATGGTTACATCGCTTCTCAACGCTCTTGATCTGTTCGGTGAAACAAGCGTTCTCACAGACGTATTAAACGGCTTCTTCCTTATGACAAGGGAAAGCGCTAATTCATTTACTTTTAAAGAGCAAAAGGATGAACCTAACAGTTATGTAGGCCTTAATACTCTCAATGCTTACTTCCTGCTTATAAATCTTGACAAGATTATTAAAATCGTTGAGGATATCGTTGAAGCCAACACATCTGATACCGGCAGCGGCGATACAACAGAAGAGCCTACTGAGGATCCTTCAACAGGCGATGTAAGTGAAGAACCGTCAACAGGTACGGAGAACGGTCTTAATATAGGCTCTATCCTTACTCCGGTTATTGATTCTATTCAGAACAATCTTCCGAACATCGTTAAAGACAATGAAAACATTGAAGGCGCAGCGGGACTTATCGATGCTCTTGACTCGCTTCTTTCAGCTCTCCTTTCAAACTCATATATGAACGGTTACAGCCTTGACGAAGTGGACGGAATTCTTTCCGGCGTTGTAACATTCCTTACAAACGCATTCGGCGAGAACGAAGCTGATCAGGTTTGGTACCTTATTACTGAATACCTCAAAGTAATCAACGCAGGCAGCACAAACGCTGACGGTTCTGCAAATGCAGACGCCAACGGCCCTGTTGATCCTAAGAAGGTATACACAAAGGAAAACCTTTCAAATATTGTTACTCAGACATACAAACTTATTGAAGGTATCATCAATAAATACGTTGTTGTACCCGGCGATGATTTCAAAGGCAATCATCTTATCACAAGCGCTGTAAACGGAATTATTTCCCCAAGCGCTATCGCCGTACGTTCAGATGTGATTGACGAAAGTATTTCTGAGCAGTTCAGCTGGACAGAGCTTGCAACAACAAGCTATGCTAAAGACCTTGGTTATGACAACCTCAAGGACGGCGACAAAGAAACATTCTACAGAGATCTTATAGATTCTCTTGGCGTAATTCCTTCAATCCTTGGCGTACTCCTTGTTCAGGGCGGAATATATGACAACGAGGTTTCACCTATTCTCGGTGCTGTTTGTGACGCTATGGGCGTTGATTACACAGAAAAGCTTCCTGAGAACGCAACCGGTGAGGATGCTGTTTATGCTATCCTTGACACTGTTTCAGGTATTCTCGGCTCATTCCTTGACGCTCCTGTTTCAGGACTTCTTGGATTGGTAAGAGCGATATTCAATATCGTTCAGGATGATTTCCTCAACTCGATAATTAATTCAGCGTTAGACACCGTTACAAAAGAATTAAGCGGCGCTGCAAACATTGCAGCTTATCTGTCACCAACTCTTGGTGAAATGCTTAACGATATAATTGCAGACGCAAAAGATACGGTTGCAAGCACAATTCCGAGCGAAAACATCCTGTTCTCACTTATTGATATGGCAGCAGGCACAAGCATTGCAGGTTATCAGAATGTTATATTCTCAATAATCAAGCCATATACAACATCTAACGAAAAGCTTGTACTTATGCTTTACACCATAGCTGTAGATCTCCTTACAGATGATACAATCTTAGGTCAGCTTATGGGCAGCAAGCTTCCTTGGCTTAAAGATCTCATTACAAGCTATGATTCCGAATCACTTCTTACACTTCTCAAAGATATTGTTTCATCCATCCAGAATCCGAAGGAACTTGAATGGATGTATAACGAGTATAAGAAAGAGGCAAATGACTTCGAATATCCTACAGGCATTACTGCTCAGGATGCAGAAGACGCAATTGACAGCCTTGACGAACTCGTAGCAAACATCTTCCCGCTTCTTAAGGAATTCGATGTAATTGATCAGGATAGCCTGAGCGAACTTCTCAACGGCTTCATCTTCACTAACGAAAACCTTACCAAGCTTGCAAAAGCAGTTTACGGCGGCATTGAAGAGAAATCTAATAATGACGCAGACGGAATGTTCGTATTCTCACCGTCACAGCTTGCTGATTACCTTATGGACAGCAGCTACGGCGCAACATTCTCATCAGCTGCATCAACACTCAGAAAGTGCAGCTCCTGGAGCCAGGTAGGCACAATCAACTGGGGCTTCACAGATGGTTCCGCTAAGGCTCAGGAAGGCTTTGTAAAGGCATTTGCAGCTCTTGCAAGACCTGCAAACGATGTTCTTGCAGCATTCCTTGCAGAGGGCGATGCTAACCTTGCCGCAATCGCAGCACAGGTACTCAGAGACTTCGATGTTGAAGTTCAGCTCAATGCTAATGTTAAACTCGTACTTAACAACAGTATTCTTACAATTTATGTTAACAATACTGATAACCCGGGCAGCAAGACCTCAACAATCCAGATTGATCTTGTTCCGGTAATTGAAGAACTCAGCGTTCTTACAATCAAGGGCGGAAACGGCTATGAAAGCGCAATTATGCCGCTTCTTGACGCATTCAATGTTGAGTGCAAGAACTACGACGAGTATCTTAAAGATTACAAAGCAGCAAAAGATAATCTTCTGATTAACATTCTTAATCCTATCGTTGATTTCCTTAACGATGTAACAGCAGCTCCGTTTGATACTCTTACTGCTGCTCTTCCGAAACTTGCTGCATTCCTTGACAACAACGGTCTTGGTAAGGCTGTAAGCAACCTGCTTGCTCCTATCACAGATCTCATCAATGTTCTCAACAAGAACGGCATCAATGCAGACGATCTTGTTGAGCAGATTGCAGGCAAATCTCTTAAAGATCTTCTTGAAGGCCTTATCGGAATTGACCTTGGCGATCTTAACCTTGAACTTACAAATCTCAGCGAGAGCCTTAACATTCAGGATATCCTTATCCCGCTTGTTAACAGCATTCTCAAAGACAAGGGCATCAATATCAAGCTCAGCGACATTGACTGGGGCGGACTTGCAAGCCTTGATAATCAGGGTCAGGTACTTGTAAGCGTACTTCGCTACATTGAAGACGTACTTGTCAAGAACTCTGCCGCAATCAACAAGCTTCTCAGCGGTATTGACGCTATCAAGAATAATGATACTATCCTTAACATTCTTGACACAGTATTCGGTCAGATAGCTACCGCAAAGAAGGACGATGTCGTTCTTGCAGTATTCTATCTCCTGCTTAGTGAGCCTACAAACGTATTCTTTGATTACTCAGGCTTCGTTTACAAGGATTATGAGTTCACATATCCCACAACGGTTGATATGGACTTCCTTACAATCCTCGGACCTATGCTTGACGGTCTTATCGGCGGACTTATTGAGGGCGGCCTTTCCGGTCTTGTTACTCAGAACGTTTACACCGATAGCATCATCAGCACAATCGCAACAGGTCTTTACGGCGCAGTTGAAGGCGTTAAGATTAACGACTCAATGAACCTTACAGAGCTTCTTGCGATGACAGGTATAGACTTCTCAACAGATAATGTTGCAGATCTTCTTGAAAACAAAGATTACGGCCAGTCTTACTCAAGCGCGGCACGCGTAATCGGAAACGCTGGCTCATGGAGCCGTGTAAAAGCTGACAGCCTTTCTTGGGGCGTAACAGACAGAGACTCTTTCGTACACGCTCTTTGCGCAGTACTTCGCCCGATCTACGGTGTACTCGATGTACTTCTTAATGACGGTTCACTCGGTCTGTTCAACCTCATTTACCTTCCGGGCTCAGACGGTTACACATCAACAATCGTACCTCTTCTTGAGGCATTCGGTTGCTACAATGTCAAGACTCAGTATCAGTACAGACAGGATATGTCAAAAGAATATGACTACATTCTTATCGACATCCTGAACCCGCTTCTCGATAAAGTTGAAGACCTTCTCAACGCGCCTATCCAGACGCTTGCAGATATGCTTCCGAACCTTGCACTCTTCTTTGCAAATGACGGACTTCTTCAGATAATTGAGAACCTTCTTACTCCGATCAGAGCTCTGCTTGACGCAGTTCAGCCTATCGCAGATGTAAATGAAATTCTTGTAGCTGCAGGACTTAATATTGAGAGCGAACTCAGAAAGCTCGGTCTTGTAGGCAGCGATTACAAGTTCGATATTTATGATCTTTCTGCTTCACTCAGACCGCTTATCGGAAAAGACAACATTGTTTCTCTTCTGAACACAGTACTCGGCATGATCAAGATCGGCGGATCACCTCTCGGAATTGAGCTTATGCCAATTGACTGGTATCAGCTTGCTTCACACGGCGAGGTAATCACCGACGAAGCTTCTCAGGCTTCAACAATCGGAAAGAGAATTTATGTTGACGCTGATCCTAACGAAGTTCTTATCGCAGTTCTTCGTTACCTGGTTGAAACAATCAACTACAAGGATAACTACTCGATCATCAGCAACCTTATCGGCGGCTTGATCGGCGGCGCTGACGATTCAATCTCCAGTGTTGTTGACAACGTACTCGGAATTCTTACCGGCGAAACAGACGAAGTAATTTCCGAACTGTGCGGAGTTCTTGAAACTCTTGCTTAATTAAAAATTAAACAGAGTTATTTACGGGGCGCCCCTTTTGGGGCGCTCTTTTTTTATTTTGCAACAGCGCAGATATTCTGATTGAAACAATATTTAATTACTCTGAAAAGCCGCGTGATAAATATATTGCTTTATTTGTGAATAACATTGTATAATAGATTCGTAGATATGCTTTTTGCCCGTGAGCCGCTGGGGGCATAAGTTTAACGCAAGTGCGGCGAGGTATCGTTATGAAAATCCTTATTATCATTCTGGCAGTTATTGCCGTGTGTCTTTTGGGCACAGCCATTCACGCTGTTTTCTTTAAGGAAAAGAAAACGCAGAAAATCGATCTTCCGCCGGAGAAAGTTGACGTGGAACGCGCGGCGGAACATTTAAGCAATGCTATTCAAATCAAAACTGTTTCTCACGATGATCCCGGCAAGGTTGACTGGATGGAATTTGAGAAATTCCACAATTTTTTGGAAAGCTCTTATCCGCTTATAACAAATAACCTTACAAGGGAAAAGGTAGGCCGCGCGAGCCTGCTTTACAAATGGCAGGGCAGTGATGAAACGCTGAAACCTATTGCCTTTTTATCCCATATGGATGTTGTTCCGATTTCGGACGGCACACTTGGGGATTGGACACATCCGCCGTTTGACGGCTTTAATGACGGCGAGTATGTTTGGGGGCGCGGAGCGCTTGACATGAAAAACCACCTTGTGTGTGTTATGGAAAGCATAGAAACACTGCTTGAGGAAGGCTTTGAACCCAAGCGCAGTATATACCTGTGCTTCGGGCACAACGAGGAGATAGTTGCCGCTTCAGAATCAGGTGCAGGAGCAATAATGGAAACGCTGAAAAGCCGCGGTGTTGAACTTGACAGCGTTATTGACGAAGGCGGCGCAATGCTGCCTGCAAATGTAAAAGGCATACTTGAGGGCAATCTTGCCGGAATAGGTGTAGCTGAAAAGGGCTACGCGGATTTCAGGCTTACCTTAAAAGCAAAAGGAGGGCACTCCTCCCAGCCGCCTAAGCATACGGCAATAGGTGAGCTTTCTAAAGCTGTTGTAAGGCTTGAAAATCATCAGTTTAAGGCAAAGATGCCTGATTACGTAAATGACCTTTTCAAAGGCGTGGGCAAAAGATGCACATATGCAGGCAGATTTGTAATGTGCAACTATCCCCTGCTTAAACCACTTGTAAAATTTGCTATGACAAAGATCCCGCCCGCCGCTTCTCTGATCAGAACAACTATCGGTGTAACTATGAGCAGCGGATCCCCTGCGGCAAACGTACTGCCGCAAAGCGCCAGCGTAACGGTAAACTGCCGCATTATGCCTGGTGAAAGCATAGCATCAACCAAAGAACACATAAGAAAAGCTATAAAAAACGAGAATATCCAAATAGAGCTTTTAAAAGGCAAGGAGCCATCTTATGTATCCCCTACGGACACCAAGTCTTTCCAGACCCTGAAAAAGCTTTCGCTGGCGGCAGACAGCAAAAATATAGTAACTCCGTATCTTGTTATGGGCGGAACGGACGCTTATCATTACGAGCCGATTTGCAAAAACATCTACCGATTTGCTCCGTTTACCGTAAGCACTTCCCTGCTGCTTACAACTCATTCAACAAATGAGCGATGCCCGATAGAGCAGCTTGGCGCCGGAATAACATTTTTCAAACGCTACATACGCGAAATGGCGGGAAAGGAATAACGCTATGGATTTCAAAGAAAGCGCTTTTATGTACATTATCGGCGGTGCGGTAGTTGTTTTCGTGCTGGCACAGAGCCTGTTTTTCCTGATAAGGGCTTACCGCCAGGGCAAGAAAATAGGCATTTCCACTGCCACTATGAAAAACACAATGGTATCAAGCTCACTTTTTTCAATTGCGCCTTCCATTTCTATACTTGCAACTGTGCTTACCCTGTCCGGAGCACTGGGAATTGTGCTGCCGTGGATAAGACTTACAGTTATAGGAGCCATCTCTTATGAGGTTCCCGCCGCAGAGAGCGCAATAGATGTTATGGGTCACACGGGCGGACTTTCTTATGAAATAACCGATCCCGTTGAGTTTTCCGCAGTTGCCTGGGTAATGACGCTCGGCTCCGTAATGCCGCTTATACTTGTACCGTTTCTGCTTAAATTCATACAGAAAAAAATAGGCGGAGCTGTAAACAAAAACGCCGCATGGGCAAATACAATGAGCGCCGCGGCATTTATAGGTCTTATCAGCGCGTTTATAGGCAGAGCCGTGCTCGGCACGGGAGAGCCTGACCAAATAGGCGACGGCGCGGGAATAATGAGCGTTGCGGCGCTTGTTGTTTCAATGGCGGCAATGTTCGTATTTATGCAGATACAAAAGAAAAAGAAAATCAGCTGGCTTGAGCCGCTTGCAATGCCTTTGAGCATGTTTATAGCTCTGGGAGCCGTAATCCTGCTGCACGAAGTTTTGCCCGGCGGTATTGCCGTTCTTGAATGGAGGGGTTAGTATGGATAAATATAACAGCAGAACCCACATTTACGGCAGATTTTGGGTAATAACAGCGCTTCTTTTCTTTATTATGATACCTCTTGCCATTTCAGCAAAGTTTAATGCTTTTCCGAATGCCGACGTTGTATTCAAAGGGCTTGCGCCTATAGCGCTGCTCTTTTACCCCACGGCGGTTATAGAGGTGTTTACATACACTCCCCTGCTCGGCTCAGGCGCAACATACCTTGCATTTGTAACGGGCAATATAAACAACCTTAAATTACCCTGCGCTCTTTCTGCGCTGGACAGCGCAAAGGTAAACGCAAATTCAGATGAGGGAGAAATACTTTCCACAATAGCCGTAGCAACTTCATCAATAGTTACTACCATAATAATCGCAATAGGCGTTGTGGCATTTGCGCCGTTTCTGCCGTATCTTACGGCTGAGGATTCCGTGCTTGCCCCTGCGTTTCAGCAGGTAGTGCCCGCCCTGTTCGGCGCGCTCGGCATGTCCTACATTGCAAAGCATTTTAAGATCAGCATAGTTCCGATTGCCGCGATATGCCTTATGCTGCTTGTAAAGGGCGACCTTGCCGTGGGTGTTCTTATCCCCGTAGGAGTTGTAGTTTCCCTGCTTTCTGCGCATATAATGTTCAAAAAAGGAATAGTAAAATAATCCGTACAATTAAAGAACGGGCTGTTCACTTGCAGCAGCCCGCTCTTTTTATTTTGTGCTTGTATATTTATATATAATCTTGTATAATAAATTATGTATGTAACTTGTGCACGGTGGTGAAAAAATGCTCGGAAAATATATCCGTATCCGAATAGATCATCCTATCGGTACGGCAGATGAGAAAACGGGCTATACTTATCCGCTGAATTACGGGGCAGTTTACGGTTACGAAAATCTGAATTCCTTTGTGATGGGCATAGACCATCCCGTTCGTAATTTTGACGGACGAGTTATAGCAACGCTGAATCCCAAAGCGGGCGGCAGGCAAATTTTAATAACCGCGCCTAAAAGCACGCGGTTTATAATCAATGATATTGCTAAATACATTGACGCAAAAAAAGATTTTCCCGCGTATAAACTTGAATGCCTTTACGAAAGCAGCTGCGGCGCTGTTGTTTACAGAGATATAAAGGGTGAAGTGCGCTATCTTTTAATTAAAAACAGAAGATCGGCACACTGGGGCTTTCCCAAAGGGCATATCGAACCGGGAGAAACAAAACAGCAGACAGCTGTTCGCGAAGTGCTGGAAGAAACCGGAATACACGTTAAGCTTATTGACGGTTTTGAAAGCATTTCAAAATATAAAATACAAAACAAAATAGAAAAGGTTGTGTCCATTTTTGTCGGCACAACAACAGACACCTCTACCTGTATTCAGCCTGAAGAGATAGAGGACTACATCTGGCTTACTTATGACAGAGCGCTGAGTATTCTTAAATTTGAGAATGACAAAGCTATAATTACGCAGGCTCACAGCTTTTTGAACGAAAACAACTATATCTAAAAAGGTGTTTCAATGAACAGAGAGCAAGAATATCTGATACAGCTTTCGGCGGCGTATCTAAATTCAGATAAAATACGCCTGCGGGAAGATACGGACATCGGTGCGCTTATGGAAGAAGCGGCAAAGCACAATCTGTTTTCCGTTGCCTACTGTGCGCTGATGCAGTCCGAAAACTCGGATGAAATTAAAGTCAGCGATATTTCAAAGCGTTACAAATCTCTTTTTACGGACAGCATTTACAACTCTAATCTTACCATGATGGTATACGGTGAGCTTAAAAGCGCCCTCACAGGCGCTGGTATCCGTTTTGTGCCGTTTAAAGGCGCAGTGCTTAGAGAGACGTATCCCGTGCCTGAAACGCGCACAATGGGCGATGTAGACGTTCTCATAGATGCCGACCGAAGAAATGACGCAAGAACGGCACTTGAAAAGGCGGGCTTTAAATGCGTAAACAGCAACGGACCCGTGTGGGATTATGATAAAAACGGCATACGCGCAGAGGTGCACACTTCTCTTGTAAACGGAAAAACAGGCAACAACTGCGCAATAGAATATTTTTCAGGCGCAATTGATAAGGCGCATTTCAACGGCTTAGAGGGCAGGTTTGACAACAATTATCATTTTGAATACCTTATAGCCCACCTTGCCCACCATTTCTTCTTTTACGGAGCGGGAATTAGAATGGTGCTTGACCTTGCGGTTATGCTGAAATTCAGCGATGTTGACATAAACGCAGTGCTGAGCGGACTTAAAGCGGCGGGGCTTGATAAATTTGCCGAAAATATTCTTACCGTCTGCCGAAAATGGTACGGCGTTGGCATGGATTTCAAAGCGGACACTTCAAAAACAGAGGAGTTTCTGGCATCCCACGGCGCATTTGGTTTCAGCAACAGAAACATATCCGCGGTTATTGAGCGAAAGGATATGGAGGACGGAAAAAAAGCCGGAAAGTTCAGAACGAGGCTCAGACTTCTGTTTCCGCCTTACGAAAAGCTGAAAGAGATACCTTACATCAAATTTATTGAGAACAGACCGTATCTGACGCCTTTTGCGTGGGTATACAGGTTTTTCTATAATCTTAAAAATAAAAGAAAGTTTATGATGAGCGCCGTAAAAGGCCTTTCGGACGAAAGCACAACGGCAGAGGCTCAGAGTGAGCTTGAATTTTTTGAAGAAATAGGACTTGCCTGACGGCGAGCGGATAATTACTTAACTTCAAAACGGAGGGAAATATGGGATTTTTAATTGCAATTCTTGTAATTCTGGTACTTCTTGTGATAGCGTTTGCCGTATGGTTTATTCTTTACAAAAACAGCGGTAAATGCCCGCTTTGCGCGCTTGAAAAGCTGGTAAAGCCCACCAAGATAACAATGAGTGTTGAAAATGACGAACCCTATTCAAACGGCACCGCGCTTACCCCGCCGATGGGCTGGAGCAGCTGGAATACTTTCCGCCAGAATATAAGCGAAGAGCTTATACTCAGCACCGCAAAAGCGGTTAAGGACAGCGGACTGCTTGATGCAGGCTATCAGTACATAAATCTTGACGACTGCTGGCACAGCTCCATGAGGGACGCAAACGGCAAACTTCAGGGTGATCTGGAAAAATTCCCGAACGGTATACAGTCCCTTATATCTCAGGTAAACCGAATGGGTATGAAAGTAGGTCTTTATTCCTCAAACGGAACGCTCACATGCGAGGATCTGCCCGCAAGCCTCGGCAGAGAAGAGCTTGACGCGCAGACAATTGCGGACTGGGGCTGTGAATTCTTTAAATACGATTTCTGCCACCACAAAATAATCAGCGGCGAGGCTCCTGTTATAGAGGCTCTGGAAATAAGCGAACCCGGCAAAACGGCAGAGCTTACGCTCTATCCCGAGGATGCTCAGCTTACAGGCAGAGCAAGAGTTCTCAATGTAAAGAAACTCCCGAGCGGCAAAGGACTCGGAATGCTTAACCATGCGGCAGGCACGGCTACTTTCCGCCCGATGATAAACAAGAGCGGCAAATATGTGCTTACCGTTCTTTACTACAAACAGCTGAGTACAAAAGAGCAGTACCTTCAGGTAATAGTAAACGGAAAAATAAACGAAGTATTCTTCCCGAGCGCCAAAGGTTTTACACCTACAGGAAGAGTGCAGACATTTATAGAGCTCAAAGAAGGCTCAAACGAGATAATTCTCACAAACCCCGTTGTTACAAACGCGGACAGCTCATTCATACAGTACAGACGAATGGGCAATTCCCTTAAAGAGGCGTCAAAAAAGGTTGCAATTGAAAAAGGCATGAGAGAAAAGCCGATAGTCTTTTCCATATGTGAATGGGGCATGGCTTTTCCGTGGCACTGGGGCTCAAAAGCCGGCAACATGTGGCGCACTACACCCGATATTTCCGCTAACTGGAAAAGCATACACATGCTTTACAGCCACAACATAAGGCTTTATAAGCACGCAGGTCCCGGCGCATGGAATGATCCCGATATGCTTGAAGTAGGCAACGGAAAACTTACAGACAATGAAAATAAAACACATTTCAGCCTCTGGTGCATGATGGCGGCTCCGCTGATACTCGGAAATGATGTCCGTCTGCTTGTAGGCTCTGACGGTGCTCCGATAGAAAACCACCCGATACTGAAAACTGTTACAAACAAAAACCTTATAGCTATTGACCAGGATAAGCTTGGAAAGCAGGCAAAGCGTCTTAAAAAGATACGCGGAATTGACATTATAGGCAGACCGCTTGAAAACGGAGATATAGCAGTATGCTTCTACAATCCGAGCTCCCACGTAAAAGGAATGTCCGTTGACCTCAACGATATTCTGGGTGATGAGTATCTTGACTTCCCGCAGGAACAGTCTTATCAGCTTCATGAACTCTGGAGCGACGAACACTTCAACGCAAGAACCGTTTCAGCATCTCTGCAGAAGCACGAATGCAGAGTTTACAGGATAAGCAGGCAGTAATTATGCTTACCAGACTTTATGAGCAGGATTTTGACGCTTTGTATCAAATAATGGAGCAGAGCTTCCCTGCTGACGAAATGCGGCCGTATGACGCGCAGAAATCGCTTTTCAAAAATAATGATTTCTTTGCGTACGGAGTAAAAGACGCTGACGGGATCTTAACTGCTTTCATTACACTGTGGAAAATGGACGGTTTCACATTTGGTGAAAACTTTGCAGTGGATAAAAGCCGCAGAGGATCCGGATTGGGTTCTGAGATAATAAGCCGTGCCGTTGAAATGAGCAAAGAGAGATTTATTCTTGAAGTAGAGCCGCCCGAAACACAAATCGCAAAGCGGCGAATAGCTTTTTACGAGCGAGCGGGATTTACGCTGAATGATTATGACTACACCCAGCCTCCCCTTGCAAAAGGGCAGAACTCCCTGAAGCTTATGATAATGAGCACAGGCGGCGGACTTGAAAAGCGGGAATTTGATGATATAAAAGCACAGCTTTACAGAAAAGTATACGGTGTGAAATAATATAAAAAGAAAACAGCTGCGGAGAGTTCCGCGGCTGTTTTTTTGCGTGCTTAATCATTTATTACCTTTGAATAAAAAAACAGGCACGGAAAACCGTGCCTGTATGTAAGGCATAAATTTATCAGTTGTTGATAAGCTTATCCTCTTCGTTGTTCCAGCTGTAAAGCTTACGTACTTCTGCACCGACAGCCTCTGACGGATGCTCTGAAGCAAGCTTTCTCATAGCCTTGAAGTGAACCTGACGGCCTGCCGGGCTCATATCAAGAAGGAATTCTTTTGCGAAAGTACCATCCTGAATATCTGAAAGGATCTTCTTCATAGCTTTCTTTGTTTCTGCTGTAACGATCTTAGGACCAGTTACATAATCGCCGTATTCAGCGGTGTTGGAGATTGAATATCTCATTCCTGCGAAACCTGACTGATAGATAAGGTCTACGATAAGCTTCATTTCGTGAATGCACTCGAAATAAGCGTTTCTCGGGTCATAGCCTGCTTCGCAAAGAGTTTCAAAGCCTGCCTGCATAAGAGCGCAAACGCCGCCGCAAAGAACTGCCTGCTCACCGAAAAGGTCTGTTTCTGTTTCGGTTCTGAAGGTTGTTTCAAGAACGCCTGCACGAGCGCCGCCGATTCCGGCAGCATATGCAAGAGCCATATCAAGAGCATGACCTGTGTAATCCTGCTCTACGGCAACAAGACAAGGTGTGCCTTTGCCTGCCTGATACTCGCTGCGAACAGTGTGACCGGGAGCCTTGGGAGCGATCATTGTAACATCAACATTTTTGGGAGGCTTGATGCAGCCGAAATGAATGTTGAAGCCGTGTGCGAACATAAGCATGTTGCCCTCTTCAAGGTTGGGCTCAATCTCAGATTTGTAAACATCTGCCTGAAGCTCATCGTTGATAAGGAACATAATTATATCTGCCTGCTTAGCAGCTTCTGCGGTTGTGTAAACCTTGAAGCCCTGCTCCTCAGCCTTTTTCCAGGATTTGCTTCCTTCGTAAAGGCCAATTATTACATCGCAGCCTGACTCTTTAAGGTTAAGGGCATGAGCATGGCCCTGTGAGCCGTAACCGATTATAGCAATTTTTTTACCTGAAAGATAATCAAGATTGCAGTCTGACTGATAAAAGATTCTTGCCTGTGACATAGTTTTTTCCTCCTAAAAGATTATAACATTCTGTCAACAAAATATGTATTTCACATATCTGTTAATGATTTTTATTATAGCCCCTTGCAAAACATTCGTCAAGGCTTTTTTTGCCGATAATTACTTGTAAAACTAACAAAAAAGTAGTAATATAACAGTAAATAATTTATTGATTTTTTAACCTATTTTAACTATTGCGGCAAATCCGTAAAAAAAGAGGACTGAATACAATGAACAAGGCACAAAAATTAAGATTTTATATTGAGGCGCTCTGCGTCTATGATTTGAAAAAAGACGATGTGGTTGCAAGCCTGCTTGACCTTTTGCAGAATGTGGACAGCGAGGCGGTACTTGAAAAGCAGAGCAAGTTTTTCAGAAAGGTAACAAGCCATAATTCATTCAAAGAATATCTTTCAAGGCTTATACTGACCGATGACAACGCTTTTACAAAAGCGGCCGCCGCAGGAAAGGCGGACAGACTGCCCGCCGCCGTGCTCAACGGCGTAAAAAGCGACCTTAAAAAACTTGAAGCGGTTGCCAACATCTCGCCAAAAGATATATATGAATCTGTTGAAAACATTGATTTAAGGCAGGTACTTAAAACCCTGCCCAGCTGGCAGACGGGAGAATCCGTTGCCCCTCTCACTGAGGACTGGGAAAACAGAATAGAAGATTTGATAGAATACCACAAAAAGAACGGCTACGGAATGTATTCAAAATACAATGCTTTTGCGTGGCGCAATCACGGCCTTTACCCTATTTCGGAAACCGACCCGATACAGCTTTCAGACCTTAAAAATTATGAAGATCAGCGCAGAAAAGTTATAGACAATACAGAAAGCTTTGTAAACGGTTACCCTGCTAACAACGTGCTGCTTTACGGCGACCGCGGAACAGGCAAAAGCTCAACCGTGCATGCTGTACTCAACGCATATGCTCCAGAGGGGCTGAGAATGATAGAAATATCAAAAAGCGACATTCCCGATCTCACTATGATAAGAGAAATGCTGTCCGAAAGCCCTATGAAATTCATTATATTTATAGATGATTTAAGCTTTGATTCACACGACGACTCGTTCGGAGAGCTCAAGGCCGCGCTTGAAGGAAGCCTGGGCGGACGCAAGCACAACACCATCATTTACGCAACATCAAACAGGCGTCATCTTATAAAGGAAAGCTTTTCAGACCGTGAAAACGATATAAACAGAAACGATATAATGCAGGAACAGCTGAGCCTGTCTGACAGATTCGGCCTTTCCATTACATTTATAAATCCGGACAAAAAAGGCTATCTTGATATCGTTGAAAAGATTGCCGAGGACAGGAAGCTTGATGTTGATATGGATCACCTGTGCGCCGTTGCAGAGCAGTGGGCAACACGCAAGGGCGGACGTTCACCAAGATGCGCTCGTCAGTTTATAGATTACGTTGAGAGCTGTGAAAAACGCGGCAAAGAGTGGTAAAAATAATATAATAGCTGTCTCTTATACACATCTGACGCTGCCGACGATCTTA
>ENA-OXWO01000210-OXWO01000210.1-human-gut-metagenome-genome-assembly--contig:-NODE-210-length-17442-cov-6.628228_pt1 | contig 17442 bp, 16 predicted proteins | sample MGYA00244690_ERZ652723 | MGnify/ENA primary metagenome ERZ652723 (study PRJEB26926, sample SAMN06164725) | human gut metagenome | biome: ENVO:00009003; feature: ENVO:2100002; material: ENVO:00002003...
TATTCTACCATTTAGGTGCTTTTTTGTACTGTCTGCACAATTTGGGGCAGTTCAATATTTCCGATGCTTATTTTTTAGGCTCAAAAGCTATCTGCAATGATATTTCTGATCTCTTCTTCAGCCTGCTGCACCTCAAAGAGAAATTCCCTTGAAGACACACGCAGTGCTCCGTTGCCGAGTATTATCAGCTGTTCAAGTGCATCCGATGTAACAACACGCACTTTGTTTTCCTTTGCCAATTTGTATGAAGCCTTTTCTATATACATATCGGCGGTTTCCGCCTCTTTTGTATATACGATAGTTATGTTGTTAGCTTTCTCAACCTCTCCTACGCTGCCTTTCACCTTGTAAGCGTCAAACACAAGGATAACTTCGCATTTTTTATATCCCTGATAATTGCACAGAATGTTTATAAGCGCGGTTCTGGCACCGTCAATGTTGTCTGCGGCTGTCTCCTTTAGCTTGTCCCACGAAAAAATCACATTATATCCGTCAACAAGCAGATATTCCGTGCCCGAGTATTTGGGAGTGCTTTTTGACTTATACTTATTGTTTTCAGATTTTTCAGTGAATGTAAAATGATTTCTGTCAGGATTATGAGAACGGTTCTTTATAGGCCCGTAAGTCTGCTCAAATATCTGCATAAGCTCTTTGTCAAGAGCAAATAAATTGTCGCTGTTTTTTAATTTTGCAAAACTTCTTGCAGAGCTTTCGGCGTAATCTTTTTCCGGTGTTGAAAGCGCGCTGGGCAGGTGCATGTGGCTTTTTACTTCGTCCCATTTAACAACATATCCTGCCCCGTGCGAGCAAAATACGGAATCACACGGATTGTCCGTGTCGGCGTCGCAGTCATATCCTATGCTCTCAATTACTTCAGCGGCATTGTGGCATGGCTCATATTCTTTAAGAGAGCAGTTAAGCCTGCCTTTGCCGTGAGTGTACTGCACAACTTCCTTTGCGTAATCATACATAGTTGATACGGGAGCCGTTCCGTTTATCACGGCAAAATCGCCCATGGTTTCGGGAGCGTCAAAACTGCCGCTCATTCGCTGAATATCCGATATAGCCCTGCCCACATTTTCGTTTGGTACTTCCAGCGAAAACTCGTAAACAGGCTCCAGCAGCAGGCAGTTCGTACTGCGAAGCCCCTGCCGCACAGCTCTGTAAGTAGCCTGCCTGAAATCGCCGCCTTCAGTATGCTTAGGGTGTGCTCTGCCTGAAACAAGTGTTATTTCCATATCCGTGATGGGGGAGCCTGTAAGCACTCCTATATGCGTTTTTTCGTAAAGGTGTGTAAGTATCAGCCTCTGCCAGTTTTTATCAAGTATATCCTCTTTGCATTTCGTTTTAAAAACAAGTCCGCTGTCCCTTTCGGCAGGCTTGAGCAGCAGGTGTACCTCGGCATAATGCCTCAGCGGCTCGAAATGCCCTATGCCCTCAACAGTGTCTGCTATAGTTTCCTTGTATATTATGCTTCCCTTTGAAAACGTAGCATTGATGCCGAATCTTTCGGCAATTATAGTTTGCAGAATTTCAAGCTGTACATCACCCATGAGCTGAACGTGTATCTCACCAAGGCGTTCGTTCCAAACTACCCTCAGCTGCGGGTCTTCGCTCTCAAGTATCTTCATCTTTTCGAGCGCCGTGTGTGCGTCAGTGCCATCGGACAGTTGTAATTTGTAGGTAAGCACAGGCTCAAGCACAGGAAGCCCCGTGCTTTTTTCCGCGCCAAGACCGTCCCCGGGTAAAGTGCATGTTATGCCTGTAACTGCGCAAACCGAGCCGGCATTAACTTCGTAAGCAGTTGTGAATTTATCTCCTGAATATATTCTGATTTGATTTACTTTTTCGGAATTTTTGTTTTTGTCTGATTTTAGAATCTCCTTGACTTTCAGATTGCCGCCCGTAACTTTCAGGAATGTGAGGCGCTGACCCTTGTCCTCAGAAATCTTGTAAACTTTCCCTGAAAAATCAGGGCCGTAATGCGGCATCTCAGTGTATTTATCCAAAAATTCAAGAAATTCGCTTACGCCTGTCAACTTCAGTGCGGAGCCAAACATACAGGGGAATATTTTTCTGCTCTTTATGCATTCGTTAATATCAGCGCTCTGAATAACGCCGCTTTCGTAATAATCATTCAGCAGTTTTTCATCGCACAAAGCAATATTTTCAAAAAACTGTTCTTCGTTTTCAAAGCCGAAATCAATACATCCGTCGCTGAATTTCATTTTAAGTTCGCTTAAAACTCGTTCTTTGTCTGCGCCGTCAAGATCCATTTTGTTAACGAAAATAAAGCAAGGCACATTGTATTTGGAAAGCAGTTTCCACAGCGTCTGCGTGTGGCTTTGAATACCGTCCGTAGCGCTTATAACAAGCACGGCATAGTCAAGCACCTGAAGCGTTCTTTCCGTTTCGGCAGAAAAATCCACATGCCCCGGCGTGTCAAGCAGGGTGAATTGTGTGTCATTGTATTTCAGTACCGCCTGTTTTGAAAAGATAGTTATACCTCTGTCACGCTCAAGGGAAAAAGTATCTAAAAATGAATCCCTGTGATCAACCCTGCCGAGTTTTTTTATGTTGCCTGACTGATACAGCAGAGCCTCAGAAAGCGTTGTTTTTCCTGAGTCAACATGAGCCAGAATACCGATAACAATTTTCTTCATCTTTTCACCGTGCCAAGTCTTGATTTAATAAAATGTATTATATCACACAGAGCCTTTGTTGTAAAACAATATAAAATTATCGGCCCCGTATTGCACGAAGCCGATAAGTCGGTATATAGTATAAAAACTACTCTGCCGCTTCAAAGGTTATTCGGACACTTGATTTTCCTACTGCATTTTCAAGACCTTTTGTGTCGGTAATTCTGCCCAGCGGTGTGTAGCTGTAAGAGGTACTGAAATCCTTGTAAAACAGCACAATGCAGTCGTTTGAGTAAAGCATCAGGTCACCTGTGTGTATCATATCAGGTCTTGATGCGTCTGTCGGCAGCGTTTCGGAAAGATAGTAATACTTTTCATTTGAGTGAAGGTCGCTTGCGTCAACAGTCATCGGCAGCATTGACGCAAATTCTTTTGCCGCATCGTTATCATATAATTCAGTGGTAAAGTTTTCTCCGTTTATCATGATTTTTATGGTGCTCATATCATTTTTCTCCGTATTCGTTTCGGACGGTTCACTGGCAGATGCCTGCGAGTTTTGCGTACTGCTTTGTGTTTGCCGCTGTGTTTCGTTTATTTTTTCTGCTGTATTTGTGCAGCCTGTTATTGAAAAAACAGTCATAACGGCGGCAAAACACAGCAGGGCTGTTTTAAATAATATCTTTTTCATACTGAACACCTTATTTCACAGCATTTCTGATGAATTTCTCAATTTCCTCAAAGGGTATAATATCTGTTTTGTCATAAAGATCTGTATGCACTGCGTTCGGAATTATCAAAAGTTTTTTGTTCTCTTTGTACGGGTTGCCGTTAATCATATCATTATATGCGTCTTTTGAAAAATAGCACGAATGTGCTTTTTCTCCGTGTATTATAAGTACGGCGCTTCTGATTTCGTTGCTGTAACGCAGAATGGGTTGATTCATAAATGATATGCAACCTGTAACGTTCCATCCGCCGTTTGAGTTGAGCGAGCGTTTGTGGTAGCCGCGCTCGGTTTTGTAGTAATCATAGTAGTCTTTAACAAAAAACGGAGCGTCATCGGGAATTACATCGGCAACCCCGCCGGCAAGGGCGTAAGTGCCGTTTTTGAAGTCTTTCGTTCTCTGTGCATTGAGCACGGCTTTCTTTTTGTAGCGCTCCTCCTCGCTGTCCTCAGCGTCAAAATATCCCTTAGCGTTCACACGTGTCATATCGTACATGGTTGAAGCAACCGCGGCTTTTATTCTTGTGTCAATTGCAGCAGCATTGAGCGCCATTCCGCCCCAGCCGCAGATGCCGATAATGGCTATTTTTTCGGGGTCAACATTTTCCTGAACGCTGAGAAAATCAACCGCCGCCTGAAAATCTTCCGTATTTATGTCAGGCGAAGCCATATATCTCGGTTCTCCGCCGCTTTCACCCGTGAAAGACGGGTCAAAGGCTATTGTCAGAAATCCTCTTTCCGCCATTGTCTGCGCGTACAGACCCGATGCCTGTTCCTTAACTGCTCCGAACGGCCCGCTTACAGCTATTGCGGGCAGTTTGCCGCCTGTGGTTTTAGGAGTATACATATCCGCCGCAAGTGTTATTCCGTAACGGTTGCAAAATGTTACTTTCATGTGGTTAACTTTATCGCTTTTTGGAAAAGTTTTATCCCATTCCTGTGTGAGTTTAAGTTCTTCTTTCATTGCTGTTTCTCCTTTGCTTTTTTATCTTCCTGCTTCATTGTGTATATCATGTGGTCAAGGCAGTCTATCTTGTACTGACTTTCATGCAGTTTTTCAAGCAGACGCATTTTATGCTCTTTGAGCATTCGGTACTGACCGACACGGTCGTTCTCTTTCTCATATTCAAAAAATTTTTCTGCCTGCAGTTCGTTGAAGCCCGCATCTGCCAAATTGCGCTTTATTTTGAAAATGCGGCTGTCAGCAACAGTGTTCATTTCTATCTGCCCCCGTTTCAATTCTATTTTAGCTCTCTTAACGGCTAATAGCAAATACCTTGTTTCTATTGAGTGTTATGCTTTACACACATATCATTGTGATATATAATATAGGGGAAAGGGGAATTAAAATGGAAATCCGTGTGCTTCGTTATTTTCTTGCCGTTGCCAGAGAGGGCAGTATTACCGCGGCGGCAAATTACCTTCATCTTACTCAGCCCACACTTTCAAGGCAGATACACGACCTTGAGGACGAACTCGGTCAGCAGCTTCTGATACGCGGCAGTCACCGTGTCAGTCTGACACAGCAGGGCGTGCTTTTCAGAAAGCGTGCAGAGGAGATAATAGCAATGGTTGATAAAACGGAAGAAGAGTTTTCAGCCATGGAAAATTCCGTAAGCGGAGACATCTATATCGGCGGCGGTGAAACGCAGGCGATGCGTCCCATAGCCGGGATTATGAGAGAAATAATGAGGCTTTATCCGGGTATCCGTTTTCACCTGCACAGCGGAAACGCGCAGGATGTTACTGAGCGTGTAGATAAAGGTCTGCTCGATTTCGGCATACTTATTCAGCCTGCCGATATTTCAAAATACGATTTTATCAATCTTCCCTTTAAAGATGTGTGGGGAGTGCTCATGCGCAAAGACTGCAGTCTTGCCAATAAAGAATCAGTTGAAAAGAATGATCTTCTCGAACTTCCGCTTATATGTTCAAGTCAGGCTATTTCGCCTAATTACAGTGAAAACAGCTTTGCTGATTGGTTTCAGGGAGATTTCAAAAAACTAAATATAGTTTCAACATACAATCTTGTGTATAACGCCGCCATAATGGTGGATGAGGGTATAGGTTATGCACTCACTCTTGATAAACTTGCGGATACTTCGCAAAGCAGCAATCTTTGCTTTCGCCCGCTGAAACCGAGCCTTGAATCCGGGCTTAATGTGATTTGGAAAAAATATCAGATATTTTCGCCCGCCGCACAGATATTTCTTGAAAGACTGCAGGAAAATTTCGGAAAATTAAATGAGGAGTAATTTTACTTAATGATAAAACTTAAAATAGAAGATAAGCTTGTTACCGTTGCTACCTGCGGTGAGGCCGATGTGCCCGTTGTGTATTTTAACGCGTTTGAAAATGAAGGCAGGCTGGTCGCCAGACTGCTGCGTAATAACGGCAATGCGCATTTTTATTTTGTGTGCGTTAATAAACTTAACTGGAATCACGATATGACACCGTGGAGCGCACCTCCCGTCAAAAAGAACTCAGATCCGTTTACGGGCGGCGCAGACGATTATCTGAATCTGCTAACGCAAAAGATAATTCCCGCAGCTGAAAATAATATGAACGGAATAAGCCGAAGATATATAGCGGGGTATTCGCTTGGGGGTCTGTTTGCTCTTTATTCCCTGTATAAAACAGATGCCTTTTCGGGTGCCGCAAGTGTTTCGGGTTCACTGTGGTTTGAAGGCTTTAAGGATTTTGTATTTGAAAATAAAATGAAAACCAAACCTGAGCGTGTGTATTTTTCAGTAGGAAATAAGGAGAGCAAAACTCTTAATACATATATGAAGACCGTTGAAAACAATACCCGTGAGATTGAAAGCTTTTACCGCTCGCAGGGAATTGAAACGATTTTTGAACTTAATTCTGGCAATCATTTTCAGAATATCGCAGGCAGAATAGCCGCAGGTCTCAACTGGCTTACTCAGCCGTGAACAGTTTGCAAAACAGAATTGTTTGAAAATAACACTATTTTCTTGAAAGTGTTCGCATAAACGAATATAATAAAAATGTACGGTTAAGCGAACAGAAACAGATTTATAAAATAAAACAGTGTTTGCGTGTTGTGTAAAAAAGCCGTTTCGGAGATTTATATGGATTATATAACTGCGCGTGAAGCCGCCGAAAAATGGAATATATCAGAAAGACTGGTCCAGAAATACTGTTCTCAGGGCAGGATAGACGGAACTAAAAAGTTTGGTGCATCGTGGGGGATACCCGCCGATGCCGACAAGCCGTCAGACCCGCGAAAGAAAAACTGCAAAAAGAATATGAAAAGCGAAAAACCTGTATCAAACGGCTGTCTTATGCCGCTTATGAATACAGTGTTTGAGCCGGGGCACTGCCTTGAATATATAGAGAGAATGGAAGATTCCCCTTCTAAAAAGATTGCTCTTGCTGAGTATAGATATTTCAGCGGCAATCCGGAAGAAGCTGTAAAAGAGGCACAGCTTTTTTTGACGGATAACGATATTCAGCTTCGTCTTTCGGCCTGCTTCATATATTCTTATGCAAATCTTTCAATAGGTCAAATAAACCGGGCAAGATATGCGCTTGGTGAGGTCAAAAACGCGCTTACTTCACTTGATGATAATTCGCCCGAATATTTAAAAGCGGCATATGCTTTTATAAACACAGCTGCATCGGTTTTGCTCCATCTTCCTCTGCCTGATGATATACCAAACGCAAAAGAGTTTCTTCCTTTGCTTCCTCCCGGGCTCAAGGCATTTTCGCTTTATGTTCAGGCGCATTATACATATCTTCAAAAAGATTATTCTAAAAGCCTCGGCATAATTGAAACTGCACTTGCAGTGCAGGGTGAAATTTATATCATTCCGGCAATTTATCTTCATCTTGTTGCGGTAATGGATCTTATGAGCCTGCGTAAGCCTGAGCAGGCAAAAGAACACCTGCTTGCCGCATGGAAACTTGCTCAGCCTGATGACTTGATAGAGGGCTTCGGAGAGCATCACGGATTGCTTGGCGGAATGCTTGAGGCTGTTATAAAACCTGGTTGGCCGGAGGATTTTAAACGCATAATCGCCATTACTTACCGCTTTTCAGCAGGGTGGAGAAAGGTGCATAACCCCGTTACAGGGCATGATGTTGCCGATAATCTAACCACCACTGAATTCGCAGCTGCAATGCTTGCAGCAAGGGGATGGACAAATCAGGAAATATGCGCTCATTTGAATGTTTCCCAGAATACCGTTAAGCGGCATCTTTCATCTGCTATGCAAAAGCTTGGAATCAGCCGCCGAAAAGAACTGAAAAAATATATGTTGCTTTAAACAATGCCCGCGGTTTCCCCGCGGGCATTACCCGTTTTTCTTACTGTTTCAGGTGATTTCAAATTGCGTTTTTTATGATAAAATATATATTAGGGAACAATATTGGTTTTGTGACAATTTGGCTAGTAAGCAGTCAGTAATAAATATTTCAGATTGATATTCAGCTGAAAAATCATTCTTATTAATTCATAGGAGGTAAAATATGAAAATCAAAAGAATGAAAAAATTTGTTGCTCTTTTGTTATCAGTATTATTGATAGCAACAATGATACCTATATCGGTACTTGCGGGCGACAGCGGCAACACCGCTCCTGCGGTGGAGAATTTTGCTACGGCGGATGAGCTGCGGGCGAATTTTGATATGAATGATGATACAACCGACAAAACTTTTAAAAAGGTCTATTTCGGAAAAAGCAAGACATGGTCTATTGTAGGCGTTGACCCAGTGGGCGGCGGACTGGTGCTGCTTTCACAAAATTATTTGTATGGCTACCCATTTTCCAGCAGTTCGGATGTTAAAGACTATGATCCTGCCTGGGGAATTACCTATGAGGGTGGATTTGTACCTGAGAAAGTCGCTTCCAACCATTACGGTGCCAGCGATATGCGTGCGGCTTTCCAAAGCTATGCAGAATCCGGTAACAGTGCCTGCTTTTTTACAGACGCTCAGCTTGATATGATCATTCCTACAACCATTTATACTGCGGATGTTTATAACACGGATGAGAACGGAAATCCTCGCGTTTATCATTCCACAGAGCTTTTGTATCCCACATATTCCACCGATTACAAATCAGCTTCCGAAGGTCGAATCCCATTTGTAACCGTGGGCTCTAACAGTGCGAAAAATTTGGGAACCGAATTAAAGGTCAGCCTTAAAACCAATGTGCGCAGTTCGTTCACTCGTTCTGCTTGGGTCAGTGGTCCTAACAATACTAACCGTGTACTGGAGAACTCGGACCTTGGTGTTGATTTAGGTTTCACAGACGATGATAGAAACTCTTATGTTCCCGTGTTCCAGCTGGATACTTCCAATGTTCTGTTTGGCTCTATATATAGGGGAGTAACAGCGGAAGGAGAACAGAAGGATATATTTAACTATAAGACCTTTACCCTGCGTATGGATGCGGAAAAATATGATGTTGACTTGGGCGAAGCGTATATCACCGCACCTGCTATGGAATATGTGACGGTAAATGATGCGCCAGAGGGAACTTTTCTGGTTGTGCAGTGCGGCGAAGGTGCCTGGGCGAAAGCCGTTTCCGGCGATATGACTTTTTCTGCTTCTGATCTCAGCGGCGGCAAAATCACCTCGTTTAAAAACTGCAAAGTGTGGCTCGAAAAGACAGACGCAGACGCTATGATGACCTATGCTTCGTATGCCGATACGGTAAGTGCATACAGCGTTGGCATCACAAACAACGCAAAGCTGGTACGGGATGAGAATTCCGGTGAGGAAAATCAGGTTTCTTTAGACAATGCTCCCATTACGGATATTGTTTATACCACAGTAGAGGATTACTATTTCCCGGAGGACTACTGCGATAATCTGAGCAACAACGGCATTACTGTTACAAGAAACAGCGATACCCAAATCACCATTTCCGGTACTCCGACAAGCGATTTCTATCTTACTCTGCCTGTGCCCGGCTACTGCGGCACCAAAGACCAGTGGGACGGCGTAACAGTGGCATCCGGCTATGAAAGCGGCGATGGCACACAGGACAATCCCTATGTGATTGCCAATTCAGAGCAGTTTGCTTATTTTGCCCAGCAGATGCAGTCAGAAGATTACAACGGCGCAGGAGAATACTTTGTCCTGACTGCTGACCTGGAGCTGACCGCCGCTGATTGGAAACCTGTGTTCCGGTTTGACGGCAGCTTTGACGGCAACGGTCATACCATTGTATACACCCAGCAAGAAGGAATGTTCACAACAAACGATGTAAATCAGCGGTTCTATTATTTTGGTTTGTTTGGCATTCAAAGAGGAACCGTTTCCAATCTGAATGTGTCCGGTGATATTCTGGTGAGCATCCCTAACGGCTTTAGAATGGCCGATCTGAATGTGGGCGGTATTTGCGGATATACCAGAGGCACAGTCAGTCACTGTAGTTCGGATGTAACGATCCGCTTTGAGGAAGATATAAGCCTGTCACCCAATGTCGGCGGAATTGCAGGTCAGGTAGATAACGGCTCTAAAGATCCAGGCGTTGTGGAATACTGCGGCTACAGCGGCTCCATTGCCGGAAATATCGGAGGTGTAAAAGCAGGCGGTATCGCCGGTCATATGTGCGGCGGCACAATCCGCCAGTGCTTCAATAAGGGTACCATTGATCTTGCAGTGGCGGGAAGTACATATGCTGGAGGAATCATCGGTTCCATTTTTGATATGAATTACACCAAAACCCGCGTCATTGAAAGCTGCTATGACTGGGGCGAGGTTTCTGTCAGCGCTGCAAACAGTAATCCTGTAAATGCAGGCGGAATCGGCGGAAATTTAGAAGCCATAGAAGGTACTGGTGATAATTACTATGATGCTTCCACGATAAGCGGCTGCTATTCCATCGGCGCGCTTAGCTCTTCTTCAGGAAACATCTCCCCGCTTTCTCCGAAAGTGGGCGGTCACGTGGAAGTAAGCAATAACTACTGCTTAGAGAATGAGGACGCAAACACCGAAAAGGTTGCAGATAAAACAGAATTGTTTGAAAAACTCAATGTCTTTGCACCGAACACTTGGTTTACGGACAAAGTGACAGGCGATGTCCGTCTGCTTTGGGAATTGAATGTTCCCGCAGCACCCGAAGCGGTATTTAACGCAGACAGTGAGAACGGCGGTGCGCTGTCAAATGTTGTTGCAGGTATGATGTACAGTGTGGACGGCGGCAATACTTGGGCAGAGATTACGGATACCACTGCTGCGATTACCGGTGTAACGGTTGAAAAAGGCATTCAGGTTTACCAGCCCGGTGATTTCCATGAAACGAATGATTCCCCTGTTCAGACAATTGCCGTAACAAAGGCGGCTGCACCAACCTCAGTGGGCACAAATGGCTGCACAACAACTGAGCAAAATGACGGTATGATTACAGGTGTTGACAGCACAATGGAATACAAGGCTGCTGACGGCGACACATGGATTGCCGTTACAGGCGACAGCGTAACGGATCTTGAGCCCGGTACCTATCTGGTACGCGTGAAAGGAAACGGAACAGTTCTCGCTTCGGAAACAGTAGAGGTAACTATCAAAGCGGCTGAACAGACTTCCGTTGTAACGGATAATCAGAATAAGGACGATACCCCCTCAAAAGATACAAGCACAAAATCGCCCGATACCGGCAATGATAGCCTTGCAGTTTTGTTTGCAATGTTAGCCGCTGCGGGAGCAGGGGCAGTGATCGTTTCACAGTGTCCGAGAAAGAAAAAATACAGCAAATAAAAATATGATTTAAAATTATAATCAATTAAAAACGCCTATACGGTTTAATCGTATAGGCGGTTGCTTTGTTATAGTATCGTTTGCTATTGTTGTTGCTATTCCGCAACAGCCCACAGTGTGCGGTTTCTGTCTGAAACGGCGGATAAAGTCATAACATTTTTGCCGCCTTTTTTACCTGTGCAGAATGCACCGTAAAAAGTTTCTCCGTTAATATTCAGCGTGAATGTATATGAATTTTCGTCCAATTTCAGCGGGTATTCGTTTCCGTCAATTGTAATTATTCCGTCCTTTATCTCGGCGGCTGAAACAGGCTCTATTGTGTCGGTAATCTTTGACCAGTCGTCAGTATTTTTTGTATCAGGTGAAAAGAAAATAGCTTCGTATGAGCCGCTGATGTCAGGTGTTGTTACGGCTGATGCAGTTTCACCGTTATATGAGAGCGGCAGCATCGTCAGCCAGCCGTTTGCGGTTCTAAGCATCTGATGTACCTGCACATTGTGGAACGCGCCCTCGCCGTCATTGTATCTCTGGTGATATACCTGATAAATTCTGCCGTCATCATCAACAAGGCAGGAGGAGTGACCGGGAGAAAGCACTGCCTCATCGTCTGTTGAAAACTGATAGTTGCCAATGATTTTTGTGCCAGTGCTTACCATATCAGTGGCATAACTGCCCGCCGCGTCAACATACGGCCCGTCAGGATTTTCACTTCTGTATTCACGGATATTGTATCCGTCAAGCGCGCCGAGTCCGCCGTATGTAAGAAACATATAGTAATAACCGCTCTCATCGTCATAAACAATGAACGGGCCTTCTCCGGTTCCGTTTGTTGCCTCGTTTGTGTATGATATCTGTTTGCCGAAATAAATATCATAACCGTTTGTATTGCGCATTGCGTCATAGTCCGGTATGCCCGTTTCCTCAATAAGCGGCATAACATAAATTCCGCCGCTGTATGAGCCGTACGCAAGCCAAAGATTGCCGTCTTTGTCATAAAACGCGGCAGGGTCGATTGCATTAGGATATTTGCCGTATGAACAGTTATAATTTCCGTCGCTGTCAAACCAGTCCTTGCTTTCAACCTCATCTTTTGTAAACGTGCCGTTTTCAATAAGGTCGTTTATATTCGTAAATGAGTAATGCAGCTGGTTTTTAGGCTTGCCAAACAGAGTTGTTCTGTTGCTGAAACCGCTGTATATCATCGTGTCAACAAACTGAAAAGTACCCTCAGGGCTGTCCGAAACAGCCATCCAAATAACTGAAGCAGTTGTGCCCCAAACTGATGAGCAGGCATAGTAGCAGTATTTGCCCATAGCTTCGTTATAAATTACATCGGATGCCCACACGTTGGTTTCCCATTCGTCCTCGCTCTTTTCAAACAGCCTTTGCGCACCGTCGCACCAGGCAAACGCTTTGGCGTAACTTTTTCTCAGCGTTGAGCCTTCGGCTACAAGAGTTCTGTTGCTGTCAAATACGCCTGAGCTTATTGTGTTCCAGTTTATCAGATCACTGCTCTTGGCAGACGCTATGTGTGAGCCAGTTATGTAATAAGTTCCGTCCTGTGATTTGTAAATTGACGGGTCGTGAACTGATACTCCGTTGCTGTCATCAAAATTCAGCGCGTCGCCCTCAATAGGCTCTATAATTGCGTCCGTGCTTCCAGCGCCGCCGCATCCTGTAAAGCACATTATTATGAAAACAATTGATAATAAAAAAGATAAATATTTTATTGGCTTTTTCATATACTCACCTCAGTCCTATTTTACCTTTTATAGGTTGAATTTACAATATTCTTTTAATAATGCCTTTTTAATTTATTTGTGCCAATGGTTGCTTTGCTGTATCTAATATGATAATATAAATATAATATTTCAAAGGAGATTAAGTTATGCTTTTTATTGAATATCCTAAATGTTCAACCTGTCAGAAAGCCAAAAAGTGGCTTGATGAAAACGGCGTTGAGTATACAGACAGGCATATAGTTGAAAACAATCCCACTTATGAAGAACTGAAAGAGTGGTATGAAAGAAGCGGACTGCCGCTGAAGAAATTTTTCAATACAAGCGGTATGCTTTATAAATCAATGCAGCTCAAGGATAAGCTGCCGACTATGAGCGATGACGAACAGCTGAAACTTCTTGCTACGGACGGTATGCTTGTTAAACGCCCGCTTATAGTTTCAGATGATTTTGTTTTGACAGGTTTCAGAGAAAAAGAGTGGACTGAAAAACTAAAATAAAGAAAGAACAAGGTGCAGAAATAAAATCTGCACCTTGTTTTTATCTGCAAATTATTTGCTGTTCTTTTTCCAGTTTTTGTCAAATCCCGGATTGAACGCATAGAAGTTCTTGCTGTCCATCTTGTCTGTAAGAAGCCTCAGCGCTTCACCTCGTCAGCAATCTTGTAAAAAACACTGGCCGATAACTCAAAAAAATCAATAAATATAAACGTCAACAACTTTATCCCAAATGTCTTTTAAGTATTCCTCGTCAATCTTAGCGTTATTCATAAAATCTTCAGCGCTTGTAAATTCAGAGGGATCACAACAAAATTTGCAAAATGATATTAAAGTCTTTCCGTTTTCTTTTAATGAGTAGGTTACAGAATATTCTTCACCTTTGTAAGTGAATTCAATTTCATTGCCGATGTTTATCCATTCTTTAAATTGTTCAAAATTATTCATCTGCTTTTCCTCGCTTTCCGTTCCTCCAGATATGCTTATGCGGAACATTTGGATGTTCTTTAGGATTACCGTGATCTGTATAATCAGTATCTTTGAATTTATGAATTTGATACTAAATAGATAATAAAATCCTTTCGCTTGCCCTCAACAACTACCCGTTCAACTTCTTCATCCCAAAATGGGAGCAGATAGTTTTCATAATAGTCCTCAATTTCATGCTTTTCTTCGTTATTATTTTTCATGAATTTATCATAATTTTTAATAACAAAAACATATTTGTCCTCAGGTAACTCATCCATTTCTGTCATGAAATCATCTTCGGTGTGAAAATCTTTTTTCCAGCCTTCGGGTATATCGCTGAATCCGAAAACTTCCCACAATCTGTCAAAATACTGCTCATATGTTTCTATTCCGGCACCGTCCATAATGATGTATTTTGTATCGGCATATTTGTATAATATCTTCTTTTTTTCAAATTCTTCCTTAGTCATTCTGTATAATCTGTTCATTTCATACCCACAAAAACATCATCGATTATATCCTTAAGCAACTTGCCGTAAAATTTTTGCTTTTTCTCCATTTCCGCATAGTTTTTGTATTCTGAGGTTATGCCGTTATGCAAAACAAGGATATGTTCCGAATCGCCGCTTATTTCATATTGCATATTATCAAGCGAGAGAACAACTTTCTGCCCCTTATCGACGGCGGCTTTTATTTCTTTTACTGTATTGGGCTCAATTTTCAATTTATGTCCAAGTTCGCATACAGTATGGTAACATTCTTCACAGAGCCATATTCTGCCATCTGTTGAACAGTAACCTTGTTTCTCGCTTCCGGGATAATCATAAAAGCTTAATTTTTTTGCATCAATTAAGCAATGATGGTGATCACCTTTTGTAACAGCAACTTTTTTAAATATTCTCTTTGTAATCCAATTACCTTCATTATATGTTTGATAGCAATCTTCAATCCAGTCTAACTTGTTGTTCATAGTTGCATCCTCCAATTTGAAATAACTTTTTGCTCCAGGTGTTATCAGGAAATATTCTGTATTCATTATCAATATCGCGCCTAAAATAATCCCAGTGCGGTCCGATAGGATCCGGATGATCCATATCCCAGTGAAACGACTCACCGTTTTTTTTATTAAACCAGTTACCGATATTTTTCTTAATATCCGGATTTCCTCGCCATTCAAAATCTTTTCCGGGTGCTTTGTTTTCATATCCCGGAAAAGGCGGCATATCCGTATTTTCATCAAACTCGTGTTCCGGATTTGCGGAATTTCTTCCTAACGCCGAGCCGCCTCCCTTTTGAGCGGGTGTGATAAAACCGTAAAACTTTTTTATGTAAAAGCCTTTATCAAGGTGGTTTGTTTCGGCATAATCAACTTCGATTATAGTGCCTTTCATATCGTCAAAAGGCTTTCCGTAGCAGATGATCTTTTCTGGCTTTATGCGCCGGCGCATCTCGTTGTAGCCGAGCATGAAATGCGATTTTTCATTCTTTACGCCGAGCGTTGAAACCGCAACGATACAGCCTTTTTCAATGCCGTCAAAGCAAAAATTAAAACTCTCTAAACCTCCCCAGCGCACGGTCGGTATAACGGTTATGCCGTTTTGCTGCAAATATGCGCCTGTCCAACGATTCCGAAAACAATTATAGAGCTGAAGGGCAACGGGCATTTCGGTATACATACTGAAATCCGGCGATAAAACAGCGTTGAATTTTTTTAAACGCTCTATTTTATCATCTGGATTTTTGTAGATACTTTCAAAGCGGTAATCATCAAGGAAAAAGTGTACCGTTTTGCCTGTTTCATTGCTTTGATTAATCTTATCATAACCTATCAGCGCAAAATCTTCAAGCCGCACCGCCTGTTTCCTGATGAGCGGAACGGAAAACATTCCAACACCGCTAAACTGATTGCGCAGAAACAAAGGCTCGCTTCTGTATTCATAACTTGTAATTTGAATCACGCCTGTCCGAATTTTGTAAAAGCCAAATTTAAAATGCCTTTCACTTATAGTCGGAAAAGGGGATTCCTATACAGCATTTTAACTATATTTTCAGAAAGTTTTTAAAAACATCTTTTCATCGTCCGAATTTGCGGCTTGAAAAGTATTGAATAAAAAAGCCGCCGACTGTGATCAATTCACAGCCGGCAACTTTTAAGCGGCGTTCATGTGCCGTTATTTTTTAAGCCCTTTTTTATCAAAGCCAGGATTAAAGGCATAGAAATTCTTGCTGTCCATTTTGTCCGTCAGCAGCCGCAGCGCTTCACCTCATCTGCAATCTTGTAAAAAATACTGACCGATAACTCAAATTCAGAATCACCAAAATCAAGTCACGCGGCTTAAGTGTTCGAAACAAGATAGATATTAAAATCCTTGCGTTTGCCCTCAACAACTACCCGTTCAACCTCTTCATCCCAAAACGGGAGCAGATAGTTTTCATATCTGTTTTCAATTTTCAGTCTTTCTAAGGAGTTGCTTTTGAAAAAGCCCTCATAATTTTTTATCACAAAAACATATTTGTCCGCAGGTAATTCATCCATATCTGTCATAAAATCATATTCTGTATGATTGTCTTTTTTCCAGCCTTCGGGAATATCACTGAATTCAAAAACTTCCCACAATCTGTCAAAATACTGCTCATATGTTTCTATTCCCGCGCCGTCCATAACAATATATTTTGTATCAGGAAACTTGTATAATATCTTCTGTTTTTCAAATTCTTCCTTTGCCATTCTGTATAATCTGTTCATAATACGCTCCGATTGGAATGATGATCAAATTATTTATTCTACATAGTATTTTATCAGGTCATTCTTTAGTTTTTGTAATGTATTTTCATCTGAAAAACGGCTGCCATATACTTCGCTGTCTTCAAAAAGTGTATCTTTTACACTATCAGAGGTTTCAAGTACATATGCATTTAATTCTTTGCAATAATTGAATTTAAAATATATGCCGTTTTTTAAGTAACAGATTTTGCCGCTTTCAGTGATTGTTCTTTTACAGCCGAAGTCTGTAAATGTTTTTTCAATTTGTTCTTTATTTATCATGGCTTTCTCCTTATTCATTAAAGCTTGTTTCCGTTAATATCATATCTTATAATCCCTTTATTTCCATCCGATATTTTATAATACCCGTTATTACCGTGATGAAATCCTGATGGATGATATTGAAATAATCCATCTCCGCCGTAGTTTATTTTGAATCCTCCGCCATTCTCAAAAGGCTTTCCTTTCAACGATCCTCTACTCAAAGGCTGTACTTTATAGCCCTGTTGTTTTAACCAACCATAAAGTTCTTGCGGCGTATAATAAGATAACTTTTCCGGGTTGTTTACCAGATCATTCAGGTCTTTTATTTCTCGTGGTTTAGGATTTGCGGAATTTCTTCCTAACGCCGAGCCGCCTCCCTTTTGAGTGGGTGTGATAAAACCGTAAAACTTTTTTATGTAAAAGCCTTTATCCAGATTGTTCGTTTCGGCATAATCGACTTCGATTATATCGCCTTTCATATCGTCAAAAGGCTTTCCGTAGCAGATGATCTTTTCCGGCTTTATGCGCCGGCGCATCTCGTTGTAGCCGAGCATGAAGTGCGATTTTTCATTCTTTACGCCGAGCGTTGAAACCGCAACGATACAGCCTTTTT
>ENA-OXWO01000246-OXWO01000246.1-human-gut-metagenome-genome-assembly--contig:-NODE-246-length-15886-cov-4.055966_pt1 | contig 15886 bp, 10 predicted proteins | sample MGYA00244690_ERZ652723 | MGnify/ENA primary metagenome ERZ652723 (study PRJEB26926, sample SAMN06164725) | human gut metagenome | biome: ENVO:00009003; feature: ENVO:2100002; material: ENVO:00002003...
CAGGGATATGATATGGTATGGCCCATGAGCATCATGATGAAAGCCTTCACCAGTCAGGACGATCAGGAAATTAAAGAATGTATCAAGATGTTGATTAATACGGATGCAGGTACAGGCTTTATGCACGAATCTTTCCACAAAGATGATCCGGCAAACTTTACCCGCGCCTGGTTTGCATGGCAGAATACTCTTTTTGGAGAGCTGATACTGAAATTGGTAAATGAAGGAAAGCTTGAATTATTGAACAATATCAAATAAAAGGAGGAGCCATTATGCGTAAATTAATAATAGTAGGTTTAATAACTTTTGTACCCATTTGGGTATCGGCACAAAAAGCGTTTAAGAATTGGCCTGAAGGTATATCTCCTAAAGAGGTAGGTGAATTGGTCAGCAAGCGTTTTGTAGAAGTTCCACACCCCAATTTTAATGGCAATCCAGCTCCCCCTAATGAAATCACTTATCCTGAGACATGTGCCTGGTTCGGAGCTTTACGTTATGCGGATATAACCCATAATAAAAGACTACTCCGGCAACTGGAAGAGCGTTTCTTACCTATTTTCGGTCCGGAACGTCATTTACAACCATTACCTGATCATGTAGATCATACCGTATTCGGAACTATACCTTTGCAACTATATGCGCAGACAGGTAAGGAAATTTATTATCACATGGGAATTTGGTATGCCGATGAGCAATGGAAGATGCCTCGTAAAACAAAGCATAAAGAAGAATATCAAACATTGCTGAATCAAGGGTTATCTTGGCAGACACGCTATTGGATTGACGATATGTTTATGATTTCGGCTATTCAGTCCCAAGCCTTTTTTGTAACCAAAGACCGTCAGTACATAGACCGTGCCGCCTCAGAGATGGTGGTTTACCTCGATAAAATACAGCGACCGAACGGATTATTCTACCATGCAGAAGATGTCCCATTCTTTTGGGGACGTGGTAATGGATGGATGGCAGCCGGAATGACAGAACTTCTCGGACTTTTACCTAAAGATAATCCGAATCATGTCCGCATTTTGGAATCATACAGGAAAATGATGGATACTTTACGCCAATATCAGAAAGAAGACGGTTTATGGGGACAATTGGTAGATGACAAAACGACTTGGACGGAAACATCCGGTTCGGCTATGTTTACCTATGCAATGATAAAAGGCGTAAAACAAGGTTGGCTGGATGAGGCTGTCTATACTCCGGTGGTTCGAAAAGCCTGGATTGCTTTAGTAGGGCATATCGATGAAAACGGGGATATTGCAGGCGTATGTGAAGGTACTAATAAGACAAACGATCGTCAGTTCTACTTGAACCGCCGTACTTTATTGGGTAATATGCACGGACAGGCTCCTGTGTTGTGGTGCGTAAATGCATTTTTGGAAAGATAACCCTCTAATTATAGAAAAACAATGATACATAAGTATTTTACACCTGTACTGATAGCGCTATTGTGCATGTACGGAGGAAAAATTTCTGCCAAAGAAATCAGTGTACAGTCACCGGACGGTAAACTGAAAGTGAATATAGAGTTAAAAGACAAGATATACTACTCTGTATATTCGGGTAGTGACCTGCTACTGAGTAATTGTTCATTGACTATGACATTAGACAATGAAGTACTAGGGAAACAACCGAAATTGAAAAGCTTGAAACGTAGCAAGATTGAAGAAAGTGTTAAACGAGAAATTCCACTAAAAAATGCAATTGTAGAGAATCATTGCAATACTTTACGCATGAATATGGCAGGAAATTATGCCATTGAATTTCGTATTTTTGATAATGGCATAGCCTATCGTTTCCTAACGGACAAGAAAGGTGAGATTGAAGTAAAGGGAGAAGATTTCAGAATCAACTTTCCGGCTGACTATTTGGCCCATATGTCTCAACCCAACAGCTTTAAAACATCCTATGAATATCCATATACACATATACAGACTAAAGAGTATAAATCGACGGACCGTATGAGCTATCTACCGATACTCTTAGAAACGGATAAACAATACAAGATACTGATATCGGAAGCAGATTTACAGGATTATCCATGTATGTTCTTGAAAAGTACGGGTGATAATGGAATGCAATCGCTTTTTCCAAAGTGTCCGTTGGAATTTGGCGAAGACGGCGACCGTAGCTTAAAAATATTGAAAGAAGCCAATTATATAGCCAAAACTTCCGGTAAAAGGAACTTTCCGTGGCGTTTATTTGTGATTTCGGATGATGACAGGGATATTGTTTCCAATGAGATGGTTTATAATCTTTCTTCTCCTTGTGAACTGGAAGATTACAGTTGGATTAAGCCGGGCCAGGTAAGTTGGGAGTGGTGGCATGATGCCCGTTTGTATGGAGTTGATTTTCGTTCCGGTTACAATATGGATTCTTATAAATACTATATTGATTTTGCTTCGACTTTCGGTATTCCTTACATCATTATGGATGAAGGATGGGCCAAAAGCACCCGTGACCCATTCACGCCGAATCCTACAATCAACTTGCAGGAGTTGATTAAATATGGCAAGGAACGCAATGTGAAGATTGTATTGTGGCTAACTTGGCTGACGGTAGAAAATCATTTTGACCTGTTCAAGACATTTGCCGACTGGGGAATAGCAGGAGTAAAAATAGACTTCATGGATCGTAGCGATCAATGGATGGTGAACTACTATGAACGCGTTGCCAAAGAAGCTGCTAAACACAAATTATTTGTAGATTTCCATGGCTCATTCAAACCGGCAGGTTTGGAACGCAGATATCCGAATGTTCTCTCGTATGAAGGAGTACTGGGTATGGAGCAAGGTGGTAACTGTAAACCGGCAAATTCCATCTATCTACCTTTTATGCGTAATGCAGTAGGTCCCATGGATTTTACCCCCGGTTCTATGCTTTCTGCCCAACCGGAAGACAATCGTTCTACTCGCGCCAATGCAATGGGGTCAGGAACCCGTGCTTACCAGATGGCACTGTTTGTGGTATTTGAGAGTGGCTTACAGATGCTTGCCGACAATCCTGTGTATTATTACCGTGAGCGTCCTTGTACAGAGTTCATATCCAGTGTTCCCGTGGTGTGGGATGAAACCAAAGTATTAGATGCCAAGGTGGGAGAATATGTCGTTATAGCCCGCCGTAGCGGAGAAAAATGGTTTCTTGGCGCCATCACCAATAATACGGGACGTGAACTTGAGGTAGATTTAAGTTTCCTACCGGAAAACAAAAAACTACATCTTACTTATTTTGAAGATGGCATCAATGCAGATCGTCAGGCAATGGACTATAAAAAGAAAGAAACAGAAGTCACAAGTTCTACCAAATTAACGATGAAACTGGTCCGCAATGGTGGTTGGACTGGCGTAATCGAATAAAAAGGAGTCAATATCATGAATTTGAAAAATATATGTCTGCTTCTTTTGCTATGCTATACACAATGGTTGTATGCAGAAAACGGTTATGAGCTGTGGCTACGTTACAAGCTGGTAAGCAAGGGAGAATTTTACACCTCATACTGTCTGAAAAACCGTAAAGTCATGTTTCCTGGAGAAACAGAAAGTCTGATTGCTGCAAAGAAAGAGTTACAAGCTGGTCTGTCCGGATTGTTAAATATACCCTATACGGAAGAGGAGACTTTAGAGGATAATATGCTTATAGTCGGTACACCTCAATCTGTCCCTTTGTTTAAGGAACAAGCTTTCCATGCCGAAATTAACGGTTTGTCCGATGAAGGCTATTTAATTTTAAATTGTACCATAAAAGGGAAAAAGACTACAGCCATAGTAGCTCGAACAGATATCGGAGTATTATATGGCGTTTTCCATTATCTCAGATTGATACAGACCAATCAGTCTTTGGATAAACTACATATTAAGGAAAATCCCAAACTGAAGTATCGTGTATTAAATCATTGGGATAACCTAAACGGAACAGTAGAACGTGGTTATGCAGGTTATAGTATTTGGAATTGGGAAAGGCTTCCGTCTTATAAAGAACAACGCTATACAGATTATGCACGTGCCAACGCCTCCATCGGTATTAACGGAACGGTACTCAACAATGTGAATGCACAAGCTAAAAGTTTGCGGACTGATTGGCTGGTAAAAGCTTCCGGACTGGCAGATGTATTCCGCCCTTATGGCATAAAAGTATATCTGACAGCAAAATTTAGCGCACCTAAAGAAATAGGTGGACTGAATACAGCTGATCCAAAAGATCCTCAGGTACGAAAATGGTGGAAAGATAAAGTGGAAGAAATATATTCTTTAATTCCCGATTTTGGTGGTTTTCTAGTAAAAGCAAACTCAGAAGGGCAACCCGGACCACAAGATTACGGCTGTTCTCATGCTGATGGTGCAAATATGCTTGCTGAGGCTTTAAAACCTTATGGAGGAATTGTATTCTGGAGAGCGTTTGTCTATCAGAACGAACGTCATGTAGATCGTGTGATAAACGGGTACAATGAATTTAAACCACTTGATGGTGAGTTTGCAGAAAATGTTTTTGTACAGCCCAAAAACGGTCCCATAGACTTTCAGCCACGTGAACCTTTTCACCCATTATTCGGTGGTATGCCCTATACACCGCTGTCTTTAGAGTTTCAGATAACGCAGGAGAACCTTGGACATGCAGGACATCTGGTATACCTGGGTACTCTGTTCGAAGAGGTCCTTCAGTCAGATACTTATGAGAATGGCAAAGGTTCTACCGTTTCAAAGGTTTTACAAAATTATCAGAAGACCCATGGCATTTCAGCCATTGCCGGTGTGCCTAATATAGGAACAGACCTTAATTGGACAGGACATTTATTCGGACAAGCCAACTGGTATGCTTTCGGTCGTTTGGCATGGAATCCAGATACGAGCTCAGGCAAAATAGCAGAAGACTGGGCAAGAATGACCTTCTCCAATGACAAAAGCGTACTCTCCCTAGTACTGAAAATTATGATGATGTCCCGTGAAACCTATGTCAACTATACGATGCCTCTCGGATTGAATCATATTATGAACTATGATACACATAACGGACCTGAGCCTTGGCACGACGATCCGGTATGGACTGCTTTCGACTATCATAAAATAACCAAGGACAGTATCGGCGTAAACAGAACTGCCAAGGGAACGGGAGCTACCAGGCAATATCATAACCCGGTCGGCGAAATGTTTGATGATATCAAGCAGTGTCCTCAGGAATATCTGCTATGGTTCCATCGGGTTCCTTGGAACTACAAGATGGCTTCAGGAAGGAATTTATGGGATGAATTAGTTTATCACTACTACAAAGGTGTGGATGAAGTCCGGCAGATACAGACAATATGGAACGAACTGGATGGTAAGATAGACCGTGAACGTTTTGAGCATGTCGCATCTTTATTGAAGTACCAGGAACAGGAAGCTATCTGGTGGCGAGACGGTTGCTTACTTTTCTTTCAGGAATACTCAAGACTGCCTATCCCTGCAAATCTTGAACAGCCCAAACATTCATTGAAATATTATAAAAACATTCCTTTTCCACATGATTGGAAAGGACTCTACAAGTAAATAAAGACAAATGAGATACATGATGTTTACAGTATTGTTGATGTGGCTATTAGCCGCACCAACCCAGGCACGTCAGCCCGATGATTATTGGAATTCCCCCCGTAGTACCTATGAAGAACGCCGTGCTCTATTTTTAGATTACTATTCAGAGAATGGAAGCGGACACCCGCTTTACGGTGTTTTCCGCCAAGCAGCACGTGCCGCCTCCGGTCGCCCTTTAGAGATGGACAAGATGAGAGAAGTAATTTCCGTCATCAAATCGAACCGTGATTGCAATGACTTTACACTCAATTGTCTGCTTCGCATGGTATATCTGGACAAGAAGCAATCTTTCTTTCCGACAGAAATAAAAGGAAGCATTGAAGAGTGTATTCTGGACTTTAAATATTGGTGGGATGACGGCCGCCGCGATACAACCTACCGTTGCTATCATACGGAAAACCATCAGGCACTTTATCATACCGCAGAATTGCTGGCAGGTCAGCTTTATAAAAAAACAAAGTTTACCAATGGAATGAACGGCAAACAACACATGGCACACGCTAAAGAAAGGCTGATGAAATGGTTGGAATATCGTTTCCGTTTCGGATTCAGCGAATGGATGTCCACCTACTACGAAGTGGAAGTATTGTTGCTAGCCAATTTGTATGATTTTGCCGAAGACAAGGATATCCGTTCCAAGGCCGGTATGGTGCTGGATTTACTTATGTTTGACGTAGCGTTGAATAACTATGAGGGCTTCCTTGGCTCGGCAAGCGGACGCAATTATGCCCATTCTATCATTATGGGAGCCCACAATACGGCTCCATTGGCCAAGTTGGTATTCGGCGTGGGAACCTATGACCGGGATGAAGTGATAGCACCCGTAGCTCTCTCTACCAGTTCGTACCGTTGTCCGGAAATCATCCGAAAAATAGCAGTGGACTATAAGACTCCTCTATTAAACCGTCAACGGGTAAGTATGAACGTGGAAGATGCTCCTGCCTATGGCATTTCCTATGATAAGGAGTTGGACTGCCACCTCTTCTGGGGTATGCAGGAGTTCATACATCCGATGGCTATCCGTATGTCCAAACAGATTTCAGAAAAATACGATGTATGGCCCTATCGGAACTATGATGAATACATCAAAAAATATGATGTGCAGATTGCTGAACATGGTAAACTTGTGGATATGCATCTGGATCGCTTTGCGCTTTCTGAGGCCAATATAGAGACTTACCGTACTCCTGATTATATGTTGAGCTGTGCGTTAGACTACAGAAAAGGCGCTCCGGGCTATCAGCAACATATATGGCAGGCAACCTTGGGAAATAAAGCTTTGGTATATACCAATCACCCAGGCGGAAAGAATCTGCGTTGGTCGCCTAACTATTGGGCTGGCAATGAGATTCTGCCTCGTGCTGCTCAAAGTAAGAATGTGGTAATCTGCATCTATAACACACCAGCCAATCAAAAGAATGATTTTTCCCATGCTTATTTCCCGGTAAAAGCTTTTGATGAAGTGCATATTTCCGGTTCCTGGATATTTGGACGTAAAAAGGATGGCTATGTAGCTTTATATTCAAGAAACACAGCAGATTTAAGAGCCGATGACAGAGGAGAAGTCTGTGACCTACTGGCGAAGGGCCGACAGAATATCTGGATTTGTGAGACAGGCTCAAAATCGCAATGGGGTAGTTTTTCGAAGTTTATCGAAGCCATATCTACTGCATCAGTTCATAGTGACGGATTAGACATCAGTTATGAATCTCCGTCTGAAGGTACGGTTTCATACGGTTGGGACAGTCCTCTCTATGTGAAAGGCAAAGAAATGCCATTGCGCTGGCAGTATAGATATGATAATCCTTACTGCAAAGCCCCATTCAATTCAACTTGTATAGAGATAGAAAAGGATGGCGAGAAGATAATCCTAAATTACAATAAGACGAAAAGGTGACATTCAGTCACAACATATAGAATATGAACTATAATTAAATAACAAATCGTTTAATTTAAATTGTATATTATGAAGTTACGAAAAACACATTTATTATGGATACCTTTAGTGGTATGCCTATTTCTCGTAAACAGTGTAAATGTCATGGCGGCTATAGAGCAAGTCATTCATGTGAAAGGGCAGGTCGTAGACTCCACAGGTGAACCTGTGATTGGAGCCAATATCGTAGTAAAAGGCACTAATACTGGGGTGATTTCGGATATAGATGGCAATTTTGCTATTGACGCTCCTAAAAATTCGGTTCTGCTTATCTCTTTTATAGGATACAAGTCACAGGAAGTGAAAGTGACAGGTCCTTCAGTCAAAATAGTGTTGACTGATGATGCCGAGATGCTGAACGAAGTGGTAGTTGTAGGCTACGGTTCTCAAAAGAAATCAGACATAACCGGAGCCATGGTGAACGTAAAGAGCGAAGCGCTACAACAAGCACCTGTAGGAAACATCGGGACGGCATTGCAAGGTCTTGCTGCCGGTGTGGACGTACAAATGGCAGGCGGAAATACGCATCCGGGAGCTTCTCCACAGATTCGCGTACGTGGGGAGCGTTCTCTCAATGGAGGTAATGATGTTTTGATTGTAGTAGACGGAATTCCTTTTTCCGGTGGATTGAACGAAATCAATAACGATGATGTAGAAAGCATCAGTGTATTGAAAGACGCTTCGGCAACAGCCATTTATGGTTCCCGCGGTGCCAACGGCGTACTCCTGATCACGACGAAACGTGGAAACAAGGGAAAAGTCAACGTTAGTTATAGCGGTTATTATGGTTTTACGACTGCTATTAAAGAATATGACGTAATGAACAGCTCCGAATATATACAACTGAAAAAATGGGCCACCTACAATGCCAACCCGGATGCCTACACTGGAATTGATGATCCGAACCTGATGCGCGTGGGTGATGTCTTCCGTGATCAAGAGGAAATGGAAGGCTATCTGGCTGGAAACGATACGGATTGGCAGAGCATGATATTCCGAAACGGCATGACAACAAATCATCAAGTAGCTGTCAATGGCGGTAATGACCGTACTACTTATAGCGCTTCCGTAGGCTATTATAAAGGACAGAACAACTATGAAGCACATAGCTTTGAACGTATGACAGCCAAACTTTCTCTTGACACGGAGATAACCAGCTTCCTGAAAGTAGGTCTCTCTACCTTAAACACTTACATCATCAATAAAGGGCAGGATACCAATCCGATGGAAATGGCCTTACGTGCTTCTCCTTTCACTACTCCGTACAAAGAAGACGGTTCTCTGCGTACTTACCTACCCGGTAGCGGACAAAATGTATGGAATCCCCTGCTGGATACACAAAAGAACAGTGTGGTAGACGACCGCAAAAGTCTGTCAACCTTCACGACCGGTTACATTGACGTGAAATTACCTTTCGGCATTAAGTATCGTTTTAACGGTGGTGTAAATCTGAAATATTATTCAATCGGTCAATTCCAAGCCACTAATACGACTAAACGCATGGGAGCTCTTGACTGGTCTTTTGGAGAATACCAGCACACCGTAGACTATACATTGGAGAATATCTTGACTTGGGACTACTCATTCAACAACATTCATAATTTTAATGTTACCGGATTATTTTCCGCACAAGAGCAAGAGTTCACAAAGAACAACGTATCGGGTAATGATTATTATGATGACAATATCCAGTATTATAATCCGGGACTTGCACAAGGCAATGTGACCGGTGGTGGCAGCTATGAGAAATGGGGCTTACTTTCCTATATGGGGCGTCTGAACTATAATTATAAAGAAAAGTATCTGCTGACGGCAACAGTGAGATACGATGGTTCGTCCCGCTTGGCCGATGGTAACAAATGGCATGCATTTCCTTCTGTTGCTTTGGGATGGAATTTGATGCGTGAGAATTTTATGCAGAATGTCAATGCAGATGTTCTTTCCGGCATGAAACTTAGACTCAGTTGGGGTAATGTGGGTAGTACAGCTATCAGTGCTTATCAGACTATGTCAAGATTGGATACCGGTAGCAAGTACTTGTTAGGGACAAACGGTGTGATGGGTGTTCGTCCGGGTTCTGTGCCGGATAAATCCTTAGGATGGGAAAATACCGAAACCTGGAATATAGGTGTGGACTTCGGCTTCTTGAACAATCGCATTACAGGTACTATTGAATGGTACCAGCAAAATACCACGGACTTGCTGTTAGGTGTGAACCTGCCCTCTACTTCGGGTTATTCCCAATCCTATCTTACCAATCGTGGTGCTACCCGAAATCGTGGCTTGGAATTCAATGTAACTACAGTCAATATTGCAGGTGACGGTCTGGATAAACTCTCTTGGTCAACTGACTTGAATATCTTCGGCAACCGCAACAAGATCATGAATCTTGGCGAAGGAGTAGAATTTGACAAGGATGCCGGATTCTTCTTGGGACAAGACAGATATATCATTTACTCTTACGAACACGATGGATTGTGGCAGGATACTCCTGAAGACCGTGCACTGGCAGAATCATTCGGCTACGCAACTTCCGGTGCCAATTCAGTAATCGGTACTGTTAAAATCAAAAACCATCATATAGATTATGAAGAAGATGGTGTAACTCCGAAAGCCAAGCAAATAATCAATGAAGATGATAAAACATTTATCGGACAGCGTGCTCCCAAATTTGAAGGAGGTATCAACAACCGTTTTGCCTGGAAAGGCTTCGATCTTTCGTTCTTGTGGACATTCCGTTGTGGCGGGACTATTACTTCGGATATGCATAACGGCTGGATGAATACTTTGCAGGGTGGTTATAACAACCTGAATATAGATTATTGGACACCGGACAACACAACTGCCCGTTGGCCCAAACCAACTACCGCTACAGTTTCCAATAAAGGGTTACTGGCCCGTTACGATGGCTCCTATCTGAAACTGAGAAATATCACATTAGGATATAATATCCCCAAAACATTTCTTTCCAAGTTAAATGTACAGTCAGCTCGTGTATATGCTACAGGCTCAAATCTCTACACTTGGTTTAGTAAAGAATACCGTAAGGATGGCGGCATTGATCCGGAGACCACAAGTACCATCAATCTAAAGACTCCTCCTACACGTACATTTGTATTTGGTTTGAACTTAACTTTCTAAATTAATAACGAATAATAGCAGAATAGATATGAAAAAAATATTGTCAACACTTGCCTTGTCATCACTTGTTTTGCTGACAACTGGTTGTTCCGATTTCCTAGAAGAAGAAAATCACTCGAATGTGATGCAGGATTTCATGGCGACACCTTCAGGTTTTAGCATGGCCTTGAACTCTGTTTACGCCAATGTACGCTCCACGTATAGTGCCGAAGAAGGTATCCATGGTCTGATGAATCCGGGAACGGATGAATTAAAGAATAATATAGGAGGAAGTAACCGATGTGCAGATCTGGCAAATTACGATCTAGAAAAATATAATGCAAACAATGAATATCCACGAAAGTTATGGAACGATGCTTATATTCACATCAACACCTTGAATTATATGATTGAAAATGCTGCTAAAGTAGATGTTACCACCACCGCCTTAACCGCTGCACAGCGTGATCAGTACTTAGGTGAAGCTTATTTTATGCGAGCTTATAATTACTTTCATTTGGTGGAACAATTCGGTGACGTCACACTGACTACTACCTATAATGCATCCCCCAGCACTTCGTCCGAGCGCCATGATATGGTACGTGTTTATGAAGAAGTCATTATCCCTGATTTGTTGAATGCCATCAGACTCTGTTCACCCAGCCCACAGCTGAACAATCTGGAGTCAGGTCGTGCTTCTGCCGCAACTGCCCGCCACTTGTTGTCACGTGTTTATTTGACATTAGCCTGGGTATTCGACAAAGACCCTGCTAATCCATCTTATAAAGGAAATACGCAAACGAAGTACTATAACACTACCAAAGCTAAGGAATATTATCAAAAGGCTTTTGATATGGCAACCGGACTAATCGCAGATGCTTCTTCTTTGGGACTGAAGTTGATGGACAATTTTGCAGATATTTTCGATGAAGCAAATGATGCACCTTCCGGCAAGAACAAGGAAGAACTATTTGTAGCGCGTATGGACTGGGATGATGACAACACTTTTGGCGGCCGCAGCACGCTGAACCATTACTTCGTGAATGGCTATGACCAATATTTGGGTGAGCGTAATATTAATGACGGACGTTGTTACTCTTGGATTAATCCTACCAGCTATACCTATAATGCTTTCAACAATCGTGATAAAGATACACGTTATAAAGCAACTTTCCAGACAGTATGGTATGCCACTAAAACGCAAAAAGGCGGTGTTGTCAATTATGTCATTGACGGCAAGGACGAAAGCTTCAACTGGGACTATACCATTGTTGGTGATACTGCCATGTACTATCCGGGATATTATATGCCTGCTGAGGAAATCAGAGCTAAAACTCAAAACCGTGAAGGTAATCACTATCTGATTTTTACCCCTGACGCTTACAATGGTCGCGCCATTTTCCCAACTATCATGAAGTTTCTGGACAGAACGCGTGCTATTCCTAATGACAATACAGATCGTTCTTACATCATTTATCGTTTAGGTGAAACTTATTTGCTGGCCGCTGAGGCTGCTTTCAAATTGGGTGACAACACGAATGCAGCTAAATATATAAATGTGATCAGGGAGCGTGCCCGTGATAAGCAAATCGGTGAAGTTGGGGCACTGGATATCGCTCCAAGCGATGTTACGCTCGACTTTATTCTTGAAGAACGTACCCGTGAGTTACTTGCAGAACATTGCCGATGGGCAGACTTAGCCCGTACCGGGACACTAATTGATCGTGTACGTAAGTATGACGATGGTAAAGCCAATACGAACATTACGGAAGACAGACATTGGTTACGTCCTATTCCGCAACAAATGATTGATCGTGTGACGACCGGTGAACGTTATCCGCAGAATCAAGGATGGTAATAGATTTAACTATATCTTAATAGAGAGCAGGTACGATCTATACACAACTTTGGTACATCTCAAATGCGTTCAGTTCTTTCAGTACCTGCCATCTCTCCTATTCCATCGACCTTTACGCTGAAAGTATCCCTTTAGGGGATACTTTCAGCTTTCAGCCGTCACCACAACTGCAGAAACATTCTTCAGTCTCATTACCTCCTTACCACTTGATACACATTTCCATACTCTGTGTGCCGACGCACCACCCCCGCTTTCAGCAGCACTTGGCCGAAGCGCATAGGATTGACGCTGCGCATGGCAGCGGAATTCTTTTGCTGAAGTTCCCTGAAAATCTGGGCAGCCGTAAGACCGATACACTTCTCACCGAAATTCGCCACACGAAAATAACTATGAAAAACATCCTCTGCGGGACAAACACGGTAGAACGCCTCATTCTGCACCTGCAACACCTGCTCCTCTTCTTTGGTGAACCAATCACGCCTCCCCGCAAGCAGTTCCGCCTTCAGTTGTGCATAAATCTGGTCATGTTCTATATGGGTACAATCGATCACCCGCTCCACTTCCACGCAAAGAAAACGGCGGCTTCCCGTAGGGTCTGTAAGTAAGTCGAAACGGTTACTGGTACCAATAAAAGAGGCGACACGAGGCAGTTGGCTGAAGCTCTGCTGATAGGCCTTACGAATATTCAAGTCAGACATTTGCATCAGGTTCTTCAGCAACGGCATTTTGCTTTCGGCATACTTATCAAACTCGTCCATATTCAGCAAGCCCATTTCCACCAAAAGGCGTTCCGCCTGCCCTTGCGAAGTAAGCTTCAAATTATCCACATAATATCGCCGCAGAACCATCGGCATCAATGACTTGCAAAATGTGGATTTCTGCCGTCCCTGCTCTTGACTTACAAGAATAGGCGCCACACTGTTGGCATGTATGCCTGCCAGCCCCGACCACTGCGCGGCAAGCCCCAGCATCCAGATATGAAATCCCTGCACCCAATGCGGACAGTCGGAAACCCGCAAGGCGAGCTGTGTCAGCCGGTCAACGCCGTCCCATTGCGGCAATTCCTCCATATAGAGCTGAAAGGGGTGATAATCGGGAATGTAAGTAGAATAGATGTAGCGACTCAAATCCTTGTCCCAGCAAGGGATACCCTCAGCATGAGCCTCAATACAGAAAGCGTTCAGGTTTCGCTTACCGACAGACAGGAAAGCGAAATCACGCTGCCCGGCAGGACGGAATTCGGTCTCTTCCGTCAACAGATTATAACGGAAATCATAACGTTTCGTCAGAAAATCCATAACCTGTCTCGTCAGGCGAACCGTTGTATTCGTGCTGTCTCCGGATTCCGACGCCTCCGGTGCTTTCTTTCTCGCTTTCTGCCTTTCCGATAAAGCCAACAACTGTTGTGCCTCGCGCAACAAGCGACGTTGTTCCAATGTCATTAATTTCTTTTTCATAACTTCTTTTCATTTTAATAGTAAACAGGTTTCGTTTTGTCAGTACCAACGCTACGAATTTACTACAACGAGAAAGCGCTTTGCAAGCATTCCATCAACTATTTTCCAGAGAACACAGTTAGAAAGAAAGTAAGGACTTTCATAGGTAAATCTTACTAATATCACTATCTTTGTATGCTGACTTATAAACGGCCCACTCCAGTTGTTCACTCGACCAACTCCAGTCACTCATTCTACCAACTCCAGTCATTCACTCGACCGACTCCAGTGGTTCACTTTCAAGACAGCACCTTCGAGTCAACAAGTATATACATTTAAAGCATTAAGAAACAAGTATTATGGCAATAGTTTACGATTGGTACGAGAACCCCAACGCGGAAGGGGAATCGGAAGAAAGAGGGCTGCATCCCCGCCCGTTGCTCAACGGCAAAGTGAGCATGGAGCAATTATATTATCGGGTACACGAACGCAGTTCGCTCAGCGTGGGTGATGCAAAAAGCGCAATAGACACTTTGACCCAGCTTTGCGGAGAAGAGCTACGCGAAGGTCGGGAGGTGCACATCGAGGGATTGGGCTATTTTTCCCCCACTTTGGAAGCCACACAGAAAGTGACCCGCAAGACCAAGAACAAGCATTTGAAACTACGCTTAAAAGGTGTTAGTTTTCGCCCGGACATTCGTCTGAAAGCCGCACTGGCAGGTGTTACAGCCACCCAAAGTAAATACACGCGCCACTCCCTGCGACTCTCCGAAGTAGAGATAGATATGCGCTTGAAAGAGTATTTCACGGAACATGAACTGCTGCTTCGCATCGATTTCCAGGAATTATGCGGCATGGCACGCACCACCGCCAACAACCATCTGCAACGATTGCAAAAAGAGGGCAAACTGACAAATGTAGGAAGACGCGCACAGCCGATCTATCGCCCCATGCCGGGATATTACGGTATGTCGAGGGATGCGGAACTCAAGAGATAAAGTTAGAAACACTTCCCTTCAAAATAAGTGAAAGAAAACGCATCGTCGCTATAAGAACTTTTGTTATCTTTGTGTCGTTATGTGACAAGGCTACAAATTAGGAGGACAGAAAATGGATCCATTGGAATATATAGTACCGAACAGAAAGAGACTTCCCTACGAAAACATGATAGAGAGCAATATACGCATCGACTACGAGAAGTTGCGCATGCTCATCCGCAAGGACAAGGAATTTGCCCATGACGCTTCCATCATTCAGACTCTAGTGAGCCAAGGATTTATCACCGGTGATCTGAAAGACGGCTTCCCTGCCGCCAGTATCACCAATCCTGATAATTTTGTGAGCTTACTCTACTATTTCGGGATGCTCACTATCAGCGGCATGCACGAAGGAAAAACCAAACTGACCATCCCCAACATGGTGGTGCAGGAACAACTCTACACCTATCTGCTGCGCCGACACGGACACCGTGAAACGTGCCATCGGCCATACCCAACTGCACAAGATTGTAGTGGTATATAAAGGGATGGAAATGCGGGTGTGCGAGGAAGTGATGTAATCTTCCTGAAAGCACTTCCCCATCCTTCAGACGGCAGTTTCAGCGGAAAAGCCAATGAATGAGACAACTATGAAAGATGAAAGCAATTTTACTATTGCCATACATTTCATTCACGACTATATTCTTGTATATGCATCCGCAAATGAAACGTTAAATAATTCTCCAAAAGAGAAGAGAAAGGATGTAAGACTTCTCTATTTGGGAATTATCGGTTATATTTGTACTCAAATAAAGAAAACATGAACATTACGGGTTCTGAAAAATTTGAGAAATTCTGCAAGAAGTACAATGATGCACAACCTGCTTTGGAGAAGTGGGTAACGGAACCCATTCAGATTATGATGCTATTGATGTAAATCTGTCTCTTATACACATCTCCGAGCCCACGAGACCTCTCTACATCTCGTA
>ENA-OXWO01000301-OXWO01000301.1-human-gut-metagenome-genome-assembly--contig:-NODE-301-length-14215-cov-10.727401_pt1 | contig 14215 bp, 12 predicted proteins | sample MGYA00244690_ERZ652723 | MGnify/ENA primary metagenome ERZ652723 (study PRJEB26926, sample SAMN06164725) | human gut metagenome | biome: ENVO:00009003; feature: ENVO:2100002; material: ENVO:00002003...
TAATAGTACTCAGGCTTATCTTCCGTTTGGGTGTATGGATAGTACACAATTCCGGTATCCGATATATTAAAGGTATCCGGTAAAAGCTCATAGCTCTCATTCACCTGCTCCACCACTTTTATGATTTCGTAGCTGTCATAATAAATATCCTCATCATAATCGTAGTAAGAGCCGTCACTATCAAAGCGCGAATCGCCGTCATCACTCAGATTCATGCCACACTTTATATGATTTCCTTTTTCATCATAGCACTTTACATTTTTCCACTCGGCAAAGCCTGTAATATCGAGTGACTGGCCTGTAAACATCTCCTCGTAGGCAAAGTAATTATTTCCATTCTCATCGGTTTTCTCAACTGCCTTATATAAGCCAAGCGAGCTGTTATCGTTAGAGCCTGTCATCACCCTCACCTTTGGAATGACATAAGCGGTACCATCATTCAGGCACAGATAAAAGAGCCCATTTGTCTTGGAATACATGATTGAGCTGATTCTCTCACTGTTCATATTGTTTGATGCATCGTCTGACTCTTCATAGCTGCCGCTCATTGCATCCCACAGATATGATAGCCTGTTCCACTTTAAGTTCTTTGCCTTGTAGCTAAAAATATAATCCGGATTTGATATTTCATCCACACTTGAATACACCTTTGCTGCATCAGATTTTACATCTACCTTGTCCTCTGATGTTTCATTGCTCTTTACCACTGCGGCCTGCAGATTTGTATCGTCCATCATCTGCGAAAATGCATTGTCATCACCGGATTCATAATTGTACACCATCTGTCTGCTATAGGCTCCTGCAATATTCGCATGAATTTCATCCCTTAGCTGTGCTGTACTTTCATAATTGTTTGTATACACTGCAACTATCGTTGTTACAACAAGCCCTGCCGCCATGACCGAGCACACTATAAATGCCGCAAGCTTAAGCCACAGATTCCTTGATATTTTTTTCATATCATTCACCTTCCATTTTATAGTGCTTCACTTGACAAAGCTGTATCAAGCATGCACCTATTCAGCGTCAATTTTGTATCCGCGCCCCCAGATGACCTTTAAGTACCTTGGCTCAGCCGGATTTATCTCAACCTTTTCTCTGAGATGGCGTATATGTACCGCCACCGTGTTTTCTGTCCCATACGGCTCATCCTTCCAGACCTTTGCATATATCTGATTCGGCGAATACACCTCGCCCGGATGCTCCATGAGAAGCTTCAAAATATCGTACTCTGTACGTGTGAGATTTGCTGCCTCGCCATCAACTGTCACTGTCTTTGATTTATCATCCAGCTCAATGCCGCCGATTACCAGCTTTCCTACGCTTGTATTGCCTGCGCCGAGAAGCATGTATCTCCTGATTTGCGACTTCACCCTCGCCTGCAGCTCTACCGGGTTAAATGGTTTCGTCACATAGTCGTCTGCTCCGACCGTGAGCCCGAGTACCTTGTCAGTGTCCTCACTTTTGGCAGTGAGCAGTATGACCGGCACATTAGAGATTTTTCTGATTTCCACCATCGCCTCTATGCCGTCCATGACAGGCATCATTATATCCATCAGGACAAGATGCACATCATTGTGTTTTACTATATCGAGCGCCTCCAGCCCGTTTCGCGCCGGGATTACCTCGTAGCCATCGCTGGTCAAATAAATGCTGATTGCCGATACAATGTCTTTTTCATCATCACATACTAATACTTTATACATAATTGCCTCCGGAAGTTTTATGTTGATCTTATTGTATCAATTGTAACATTAAAATCCAATTATGTAACACATTAAGATTTGTTTAAGAAATAATCTTTATGAAACTCAAAAGGAGCTCCGATTCGCCTGGAATTTCTTTGCCAGCACCTTTGTCAGGATGTTGATTAAGAATACGATTACGAGAAGCACAACCGCAATTCCAAATGCCTGGTCGAATTTTCCTTCACTTGTCGCTGCAAGGTAGAGCTTGATGGTAAGTGTTCCACCTGACTGCATTATCTTTGAGAAATAACCGCTGGCAACCTTTGGAAGCATTCCTGCACTTCCTGCTGTAAAGAGGAGTGCTGCTGACTCACCGACTATTCGGCCGATTGCAAGGATAACACCTGTGATGATTCCCGGCATGGCTGATGGCAACAGGATAGTGCGGATGGTGTGCCATTTTCCGGCTCCGAGTCCGACTGCTCCGTGTCTGTAGCTGTCCGGTACGGTTTTCAGTGCCTCCTGTGTGTTTCTGGTGATGAGAGGCAGAACCATGAGTGTCAGTGTCAGTGAACCTGTCAGGATGCTGTAGCCAAAACCTATCGTCTGTCCGAAAAACATCATTCCGAAGAGACCGAAGATAATTGACGGTATTCCCGCAAGTGTTTCTGTGGCAAACTCGATTGTGGATACGAGCTTACCGGGCTTTGCATACTCATTCAGGTACACGGCTGCTCCCACTCCGACAGGAGTTGCTATGAGCATTGTGATTATTATGATGTAAAGTGTATTTAGCAAGTTTCCCGCTATTCCGACAGTGCCTCTTAAGACAGATGTCTCGCTTGTCAGAAACTCCCAGTTTACCTGGCCGATTCCCCTGACAAATACATATATGATGATTCCCGCAAGCAGTACTACCGATAATGCTGCGCACAGATATATGAAAAAGTATACTACATCATCGCCTATTCTGCGGCGTTTTCCATTTATACTAGTCATTTTCCACAGCTCCTTTCTTTTTGAGTTTCATAAGGGTGAGGTTGATTATCATGATAAACACAAAAAGCACAAGGCCTACTGAGAAAAGCACCTGTCTGTGAAGTCCGCTGGCGTATCCCATCTCGCTGACGAGCTGTGTGGTAAGGAAACGCACTGAGTTGAATGGCAGTGGGAAGCTTACTGTTCCACCGGCTACCATGTTGATTGCCATGGCTTCTCCGAGTGCACGACCTATTCCGAGCACGATTCCTGTCATGATTCCTGACTTTGCTGCCGGAACCGTCACTTTAAATATTGTCTGTATCTTTGTTGCTCCAAGAGCGAGGGATGCCGCTCTCATCTGCTGCGGAACCGCCTGTATTGATGATACGCTCATGTTGATTACCGTAGGAAGAATCATGATTGCAAGCACTATGATTGCTGCAAGCAGGTTTGATCCGCCGGTAAACTGATGTGTTGCTGAGTTTGCAAAAATATGTTTCTCCAGCTTGTATAATACCGGATTAAGTATCATAAGTCCTAAAAGTCCATAGATTACTGATGGAATGGCTGCAAGCAGCTCTACTGCCGGCTGTACTACCGCTGAGAGCTTTTTGTTTGACACCTCAGTGAGAAATACTGCCGTAAGAAGAGCAATCGGTACTCCTATGAGTATAGATACTGCTGTTCCTATGATGGATGTGAGGATTATGTACAATATTCCGTAGCTTGGGTCTGCCGCTGTCGGCGCCCATTTTGTTCCGAATAAGAGGTTTAACACTCCGACCTTGAAAAATGCCGGTGCGCCTTTAAGGAACATATAAATTGTTATAGATAATACTGCGAATATTGCCACAACCGCACATACCGTGAATATTATTTTGGCAACATTCTCTACTATGGATTTATGTTTCATTTGATACTCCTTGTTTCAAAAAGTTCCCCAGGAAACCTGCCATTTCCTGAGGAAACCCTGTATCTTGTCGATATGTATTAATACTGATGTCTAATATCGATGTCTATATTTTGTATTATTTTTATACTTATACATACTAGCTAGGTCTGTATTTCGTATCATTAATATGCCCGATAATTTCTACTGAGGGAGGATAAGGCCCACCTTCTTGATAACTGCCTGTCCCTCATCTGAGTTTACATAGTCAAACCAAGCTTTAACAATATCGTTCTGCTCGTCAATCTTGCCCTTTGTAGCCATTACGAATGGACGAGAAAGAAGATATTTGCCTGCCACAATGTTTTCCTCTGTTGCCTCTACTCCGTCAATTTTCATTGCTGTTACTGTATCATCAAGCACGTCAAGTGAAACATATCCGATTGCTCCCGGTGTTGAGCCTACCTTTGCAAGAACTGCTCCTGTTGAGTCAAGCTCCTGTGCATATTTGCACTGATCCTTTACATCAAGAAGCTCCTCGAATGCTCCTCTTGTACCTGAAGCTGCCTCACGGCCGATTGCTACGATTGCCTCATCTTTTCCACCAAGGTCTTTCCAGTTTGAAATTTCACCTGTGTAGATTTTCTTTAAGTCATCTGATGTAAGCTCTGTTACTGAGTTGTCCTTGTCTGTGATTACTGCGATTCCGTCGATTGCTACGATGTTTTCCTCAACGCCGTTTGCTTTCTCATCATCTGTAAGTGCTCTTGATGAATCTCCGATATCTACGCTTCCTGCTGTTACTGACTCGATTCCTGAACCAGAGCCTGTATACTCTACTGTTACTGTTACTCCAGGGTTTTTCTCCATGAATGACTCCTTGAGCGCCTCACAAAGCTTCTCCATTGAAGTACTTCCTGCAAGTGAAAGTGAACCGCTTAAGTTCTCATTTGATGTACCTTCATCTGCGCTTGTATCTGCATTGTTGTCTGCTCCGTCTGAGCTTGAACCACATCCTGTAAATGCTGCTGTCATCATTGTTGCAGCAGTTACTAAAACTAAAAGTTTTTTCATACGATTTTTCATTTTAATTTCCTCTTTCATTACTTTCTTGAATTTATTTCTTTGTTTGTTACAACTGATATAGTAATGGGGAAATGTAAAATGCAAAATCATTAGTGTGTAAAATGCATGTAAAAAAATATTTTTAATTTACTGTACGATTGTAAATTCATATCCTCCGGTGGCTGTACATCTGTTCTGCCGGATGGTGGCTCTTTGAGCGTGGGAGTCCCTTTATTTGTACTTTCATCTGCTGTATTGCCGAATGTATCTGTGTTTGCGTTTTCTGTATCTAAAAGATCCGGGAATGTTCCTCCGTTTCCGTCAATCAGCTTAAGACATGCATCCAACGCCTCGTTTGTACTTATATAGTTTGCAATGTTTATCGTGCCTACAATTGCAATAAGAACAATTGAAACTCATAACATTGCTATGGCTATAAATTTTCTTCGTAATTTTTTGAGCATTTTATCACCTGCACATTTTTTCTATTTCATGCTCTACGTCCATTGGGTCCAATGGACTTTCCGCTGTTTCATATGTCAATATAAGATTTTTCCCCTGATAATATCCATTTTCGTTATATTTCAATATCTTTCGATAAGCTTTATTTCGATAATCAGGATTGTCTATCAAGCCAAGATGCTCCCACAGAATTATATCGCCATTTTTCTTCTCAACCGTAAAATCGGGATAATAAATACCATCTGAGATTTTAATCGCCTTCTCGTACTCAAACTTTATATTATTATCATACAAGGCTGTCGCAATAATTACTTCTGATTTTGACCGCACTATAATTCCCATTTTAGTATAAAACTTGAGTGCTTCAGGGTTAGGAACCTGTGTCTTTTCATTTGTCTCTTCATTGTCCTTCTTATCAACTGCTAAAAGTATACTTCTATAATGTTTTTGCTTCAACATTTTCTGGGCATAATCGGTTTTATATTTTTTCCGGGCCTTCCTGTTTGTCTCGAGTAGTCTGAGCTCATTTATTGTATCCTTCAAATAAAGCTCCAGATATTTTTTATTGACAAGATTTCTGATTTCTTTATCATTTTTCTTTGATAAATACTCTCTTCTGCCATTTTTCCAAACATACCATTTAACATTTCCATCCTTTTGTGTTGGATAGATTGTCCCTTCCTCAGTGATGGTCTCCAGCCTTTCCTGAATCTCTAATATCTCACCTTCCAACCATTGGATTCTATTATCTATTGAACTTATTTTATTTTCCTCCTAACTCTTTGCATCATGTGATGCCATGTATGTGATTCTAACAGTAATTCAATTGTTTTTGTGGGGAATATGATAAATGAAATCTGTCATTTATCTTCAAAAGTGGAGATTATGGTCTCCATTTGTTTGATAGCACTATATAAAATATAGAAACCGACTATAGTTTGGAGCTGTTTTATGATTTTAATGGATTTCAGCTACTTTTTTCTGCTCTTTTTCGGCTTTTTGGCTGGGGTTTGGGATGCTGTTTGGGGAATTTCTGCGGTTTCAGCTACTTTTTCCTGCTCTTTTCAAGCTTTTTGGCTGGGTTTGGGGTGCTGTTTTAGAAATTTTAGGAATTACAGCTCCACAAGACCCGCTTACTATGCTACCAACCTATGGCTATTGTACCTTATGATAATTTAAAAATCCAGTATTTTCTAAATAAAAAGACAAAAAAAATGAATTTTCAGAAAAAATAAAAATAATTATTGCTCAAGATTCATATGTTCCCCTGCCATATGGAAACATTTCTACCCAAATATTATGATTAAAGGGTCAAAAGGTATCATCGATACACGCTTGCATGCAATTCGATGTATACCTTAGTGACCCGCACTACACCGAAAAAGTAACAGTTTGCTGCGGGGACGCAGAAAATTAGCGGATTTCGAGGTGTAGTCAGATTATGGAAATGCGTAGCATGTAGCAATCTGATTAATCATAAATGAGGGGCAAAATACCTTTTGCCCCTCATATCATTATTATCTTGTATGAATAAAATAAACTATGCATTATTGCTTTCTATGAATGAAATAAACTATGCATTATTACTTTCTATGAATGAAATAAACTCAGCAGCATTTCTCGGTTTTGAGAAATAATAGCCCTGAATGTAATCTATTCCAAGCTCATCCAGCTTTGCAAACTGCTCCTTCTCCTCGATTCCCTCAGAAACAATCTCAAGCTTTAGCTTTTGAATCATGCCCATTGCGGCATCCATAACCGGCTTGCCCTTTCCGTTATCAAAATATGCATTTGTCATGCCTCTGTCAAACTTCACAATGTCAATCGGCATATCAACAATATAGCTTAAATTTGACTGACCTGTGCCAAAATCATCAAGCGCAAACCTCACTCCCACCTTACGCAGGGCATTCATATTATCAAGCAGTATCTTTTTTTCAGTGATAGATGCAGACTCTGTAATCTCAAGTACAATATCATTTGCATCCACATGATATTTCTCCATAATTGCAATAAAATCCTGCGCTAAATGGTCATAAGCACACTGCACCACTGACAGGTTGCATTCAATATACTCAATTCCCATCTCATGTATATCATGCTGTACAATAAATCTGCACACTATCTCAAACACGCGCTCTCCAAGCCTTAAAATGAGTCCCCGCTTCTCAGCTACAGCAATAAACCTGCCCGGAGGTATGATATTTCCCTCGCGCGACCTTATTCTGACAAGCGCCTCCGCAGAGGTGAATTTATTCGTTTTAGTGTTATAAATTGGCTGGTAAAATACCTCTACACGGTTATCGCGCAATGCCTCTATTATCTCATTTTCAACCGAATTTTCATCATATATGTGCTCAATGACTTCATTATTTATGAGCATCACGCCGCGCCCCGTAAACTCAGCTCTGTTACGCTTGGCATATTGAAAAAGCCCCAGTATATCCGATGGTCTCCGCACAAGCTCAGTAGACCTTAGATAATATATCTCCCCAAACAGCATCGTCATATTGTCACCGCCCCATGGCTTGTCGAACCTGCGTTCCAATATTCCGATTGTTTTTTCTGCACAATCAGTATTCTCAAAAACCAGCAGATACTCGTTTGCCGAGCTTCTAAAAACATAATTATCAGGCAGCTTATTTATAAAAGAAACCACCTCATAAAAAATACTTTTTTCCATCTCGCGGGTGAAAAAATCATTTTCATTGCTTCCATAGCGAATACACACTATCGATACATCATTCCCCTGTCCATATGCCTCCTTCATGTATTCAAAAAGGGCATTGAGGTTGAAAAATCCTGTATCCCTGTCAATATTTGCCATCGGATTTTCAAGCATAATAAAAAGGATAAGCACACCTATCACACTCGCAAAGCTGACAATCAATATTTTTTTATCTATAAACTGAATAACCGCCGATATAAACATAAGAGCCACCCAGACCTGCATGCTCTTTCTTCTTCTCTGATTTATAGCCTGACTGTATTTTTTTGTCAGCATTAGAATAAGCGCCAGCAGAATTACAGTTACTGCATATGTTATAATAACAGCCGGACCATATGTATAAACTAAATTATCCGAATCATAAATTTTAATCGGTACGACCATTATCAGAATATCAGTTAAGATTCCAAATCTCCACAGCCGCTTTCTCCACTTGCGCTCAAGCTCTTTTTTCCTGAAAATATCCACGCATATATACCAGAAGGCCACCATGGCAACCCATGTAACCGTCCAGAGATATAATTTGCAGATAATATTGGTAGCAGTATGAGGATATCCGCTTCTTTTTTCAATTGCAACAAGTGCGAAAATATCAAAGAAAAGTGACAACAGGCCTGCAATCCATACCTCAACAAAAGCCTTCGATGTATGTAATATAATCTTTTTCTGCGAAATATAAAAATACATTATTACGAACATCACCGCAATGGCACACATTTGTGAAACAATATTCATATCCCCTATTTCCTGTACCTTTCCTAAATCAAACCAATACCCTAGTACTATTTTACTGTTATTTTACCAATAAAGCAATATATTGTTTTGATTTACAAAGAACTAAATAAAAAAGTTACTATTCACACTGAACAGTAACAAAAAAACACGCTATGCGCGTGCTCCAAAATAATACAGTCGATAACTATTCAGATACATACATAAATAAATCGGCGTGACAAGATTCGAACTTGCGACCTCTACGTCCCGAACGTAGCGCTCTACCAAACTGAGCCACACGCCGTCTGCAATTCGTTTTGCAACTATTAAATAATATCACAATGTATAAATTTTGTCTACCCCATAATATATATTTATGGTATGATTTATGCTGTATAAGATAAAAATTTACACTGTTGTGCCCAGCCTCACAGTGAGATATCATACCCATGACTGAACTGTAATTTAATCACGTAATTATTTTCTTTATACTATGAAGCCGGCCCGACAGCACAGTGACCGGCTTAGCACCACGGTATATAAATTATAAGGAGAATATCATGACAAATCAGACAAATCACATAAATAAAACAGCTATAATAACCGGAGCTTCACGCGGTATCGGTGCCGCCATTGCCAAAAAGCTGGCTTCCTGTGGCTATAACCTCTCACTTTGCTGCCGCAATTCATCTGACAGGCTAAAGGCTCTGGCTGATGAGCTTCACTGTGCATACGGAATTGAGGTGCTATGCTACACCGGAAATGTAGGAGACTTTTTCTTTGCCAAGGATATGGTTGCGAATACCATTTCCCATTTTGGCCATATAGATGTGCTCATTAACAATGCCGGCATATCGCATATCGGGCTGCTGAGCGACATGACACCGGAGGAATGGAACAATATCGTCGCGATAAATCTGACCGGTGTTTTCAATTTTACAAAGCTCGTCATCCCTTATATGGTTGCCGATAAATGTGGCCGTATACTACAGATTTCCTCTGTCTGGGGCAATGTCGGAGCATCCTGCGAGGTGGCATACTCAGCCTGCAAGGGCGGTATAAATGCATTTACCAAGGCACTCGGCAAGGAGCTTGCGCCATCGCATATTCCGGTAAATGCCATAGCCTGCGGTGTCATAGATACCGATATGAACCGCTGCTTTGATGAGACAGAACGCGCTGAGCTTGCCGATGAAATCCCTGCCGGACGCTTTGCCACAGCCGATGAGGCTGCAGACATGGCTTACTCTATTATCACTGCACCTGATTACCTGACCGGACAGATAATCACTTTTGATGGTGGCTGGATTTAAAATTGTAATTTTAAGTTTTCTATTTTTTTCGTATTTTTTCAGATATTTGTTGTTTTTTATGATTATTGTGTTACAATTTGTTTATGAATAAAATTAATGTCTTTTTACAAGAAAAGCAACTATCAACCATTAGTACAACTGTGCCTGACAGGCTTGATTATCTGATGAGGCTCCACAACTTGACCAACATTGCTCTTTCTGAAATCATGTGCTGTGCAGAATCAACTATTTCAGGCTACAGGACAGGCCGTAGAGTGCCTGACATTTTTGTCATTTGCCATTTAAGTACAATTTTTGGTGTCACACCCAATTATTTTCTTGGATTCACAGACGAAATTTGTCCAACTCACAACTGATTATGTGATATATACAAGGCCTTCCGGTATCACTTCACAACCATCACCGGCTGCTGATGCAAATGTCACATAAAATATATTGAAAAATGAAAGGGGGAAATGTTACAGTCTAAGCCAAAACCGTAACGAAAAACAGCCCTGCACATATCACAATATGTGCAGGGCTGTTTTTTTATTAAAACGATATCTATTCATAATCACTGAGAACCAAACGCTGATACGTCCTGTCTGTATGCAGGCAACAGATTTTATTGTTACTCTGCCACAAGTATTATCGTGGTTCTCGCAGGAACTCTTATGGTGTTGACACCCAAAAGCTCTGTCTTTGCCGTGAAGTCCTCTCCGTCAAAATACTCTGCATTGGTGTTGGTGTCCACATGCCAGTGTTTTCCGTTCGGAAGCACTGGAAGCTGCATCACAAGCGGCTCCCAATATGCATTCATGCAATAGAATACAATATCATCCTCCGTGTCCTCCTCATTTCTTCCGGCATACATGATGCCGATAAGCTTTGTCTTGTAATCAGTCGAGGCATTGAACGGTGTACCGTTGTGCACACTGATTTCCGGGAACTGGCAGGATGAAGGCTTTGTCATCTTTCTGAGTATAGGATGCTCTTTCCTGAACTGAATCATATGACGCACGAAATCATGGATTTCCTTGAATTCCTCAAGCCTGCTCCAGTCGAGCCATGAGATGATATTGTCCTGACAATACGCATTGTTGTTTCCAAACTGAGTGTTACAGAACTCATCGCCCGCAAAAAACATTGCCGGGCCACGGCTGCACAAAAGCGCTGCAAATGCATTCTTTATAAGGCGCCTTCTAAGTCCGTTTACATTTGGATCATCTGTCTCGCCCTCTGCGCCACAGTTCCAGCTATGTCCGTTGTTGTCTCCGTCTGTGTTATTCCAGCCGTTTTTCTCATTGTGCTTTTCATTGTATGAGTAAAGATCATACAGTGTAAAGCCATCATGACAGGTCATGAAATTGACTGATGCCTTGTGTCCTCTGCTCTCCGGGCTGTAAAGGTCGCGTGAGCCGGTGATACGTGTGATGGCATTTCCCGCCATACCGTCATCGCCCTTTAAAAAGCTTCTCATGTCATCCCTGTATCTGCCGTTCCACTCAGCCCATCTGTTCCATGACGGGAAGCTTCCCACCTGATACAGTCCGCCTGCATCCCAGGCCTCTGCGATGAGCTTCATCTTGCCAAGTACCGGGTCGAATGCCAGCGACTCAAGAATCGGCGGATTGGCCATAGGTGCACCGTTTTGGTCTCTTCCGAGAATGGAAGCCAGGTCAAATCTGAAGCCATCCACTCTGTACTCAATGGCCCAGTGTCTCAGACAGTCTATGATAAAGCTGCGTACAACAGGATGATTACAGTTCATAACGTTTCCACAGCCACTGAAATTGTAGTAGTGTGCATCCGGTGTAAGCATATAGTACACGTTATTGTCTATTCCCTTGAAGGAGAAGCACGGTCCCATCTCATTTCCCTCAGCGGTATGGTTGAACACCACATCAAGAATGACCTCTATGCCATTTTCCTTTAAAGCCTTTATCAGCGATTTCAGCTCGTCTCCCTCGTGGTTGTGCTCCTCGTTGAAGGCATAGCTGGTATTCGGTGCAAAAAATGATACTGTGTTGTAGCCCCAGTAATTGTAAAGCTGCACACCATCGACCACTCTCGCGCTCTCCATCTCATCAAACTCAAAAATCGGCATGAGCTCTACTGCATTTATTCCAAGGTCCTTAAGATACGGAATCTTATCCTTCAAACCGGCAAATGTTCCCGGTGCGCTGACTCCAGAGGACTTATCCTTTGTATAGCCCCTCACATGTGTCTCATAAATCACAAGGTCCTCAAAGGGCTGCTCAAGCTGCTTTATGTTGCCCCAGTCAAAGCTGCTTTTTACAACTCTGGCTCTGTACTCAAAATCCTTGCCACCCTCCGGCTTTTCTCCCCATTTTCGCTGTCCAGTGACCGCTCTGGAATATGGGTCTAAAAGGACATTTTCCTCGTTAAACAAAAGTCCCTTTGCCGGCTCATAAGGTCCGTCAAACGAAAATGCATACTCAAATTCATCCGGCTTTATATCAAAAACAAGCATGGAGTAGGTATCTCCTATCCTATATGAATCAGGAAACGGAATCCTCGCATACGGCTTTGATGCCTGTGGCTTGAACAATAAAAGAGTGCACCTTGTTGCTCCATGGGAATTGATGGTAAAGCTTACTCCGTTCGATGCCACGCACGCTCCGTACATTCTGAAAAAGCCCGGACGTATCTTAAATCCCTCTACCACATCAAGCGGCCGCAGGCCTGTATTTACTACATCCTCATGCTTTTCTTCTTTACTGCGCTCTCTCCACATATACATATTGCTCTTTGCTCCCTTACTATATTTGTATGATGGTACATGCCATTTGTTGCATGACTGCTTTTTATCTTAATTCATAAAAAATGATATTGTAACTATTCAGCCCTTCTTTTTCTCAGTGGTTCTGAATAGTTACCTACTGTTAATTTACATGCAGCTTTCCAAGCCCATCAATCTCTATATTACTACAATTTTGTGAATATGTGTTCATTAAATTGCATATCTCCTGAGCTTTTTCGCCCGAAGCCACTGTCGGCCTGAAATCATTGTATGAGCTTACGCTGCTTAAGGTGCATGGAATAATCTGAGCATCTATGCCCGGCTGCAATTCACCATTTATCAAAGTAAATGCCTGCTGATAAATCGCCGTGTTCTTGTCTGCCGGATTTTTATTGCCTCCGAAGCAGAAATTTCCAAGACTGTAGCATATCATTTTGCCGTTATAGACCTCCATCCCCTGCAGCACATGAGGGTGGTTTCCGACTACCAGGTCTGCTCCCCAGTCGATGATACGATGTGCTGCCGCCTGCTGATAATCATTAGGGTAATGGTCACCCTCTATGCCCCAGTGGCAGCATGCGATAACTATCGCCGCCCCCTGATTGCGAAGCTGCGCTATACCGTTTTGGATATATGCCTCTCGGTCACCGTTTTGTGACAAAAGGCTGACCGACACTATTCCAATCCTAGTCCCATCAGCAGTCTCATAAATACCGGTATGATCATTGAAGCCATACACTATCCCGGCATTGTCGAGCACATTTCTCGTATCGTCAAGTCCCTGCTGTCCATAGTCGTATGTGTGATTATTTCCAAGACTGCAGGCCTCGATGGAGCTGCCCGTCATAATTCCGATGTAGCCTGGCTTTCCTTTAAGGTTCCAGCGCTTTTCTACGCGCTCCGTCGCATCCGATAGCACACACTCCAGATTGATGAGTGTCATATCGTCAGCCTCAAAAATATCTCTCACACCGCCGAAAAAAGTAGTCCTGTCCCTTTGAGTCATAATAAGAATTAAAGCTTCCGTCATAGCTTTGCTCCTGATTGTTGCCGAGTGTACAGTCTCCTGTAGCCGTAATCACTATGGTTGACATCTGTGGCTGCTGTGTATCCGCTTCTGTTGCATCAGCTTTGGTTGCATCAGACTGTGTACTCTCTGTACCTTCTGCCGTACTGTCAACTGCGTTATCCTCTGCTTTTCCGACATCCGATGTGTCTTTAACTACATCCACACCATTCCGGTTAGCGGCTTCCTTTATATTATCTCCAATATATTCTTTTCCTATGAGTGCTCCCGCCATAATGATGCATAAAACCAAAAGCACACATAATAGAATTTTTAATCCCTTGTTTTTCATAGTTCTCGTATAATCCAATTATCCTCTTTTGAGGGTAATGGATTATTCTCCTTTCTCCCAAACTCTTGGGTTTTATTGAATACTCCATTATAATACTTAAAGCACTGTGGATCTGTACCTATAGCTTTACAGCTTTGACTGTTCGGAGGTGACTCAGACCACAGCTTTTCGTCTATTACTGGTAATTAGTTTGTTAACGCTCGACGTTTTTATTTACGTGATTACACAGCCGAATTCTCTGTGGAAGACAACAGTGCTAAAATATTTATTCAGG
>ENA-OXWO01000323-OXWO01000323.1-human-gut-metagenome-genome-assembly--contig:-NODE-323-length-13601-cov-4.962203_pt1 | contig 13601 bp, 10 predicted proteins | sample MGYA00244690_ERZ652723 | MGnify/ENA primary metagenome ERZ652723 (study PRJEB26926, sample SAMN06164725) | human gut metagenome | biome: ENVO:00009003; feature: ENVO:2100002; material: ENVO:00002003...
ATCGAATACTCCCTTTCCCATTGAAAAATATCGTGCTAAAATATATCTGGAAGTAAGAAAAGAGGATTTCATTTATGCACGATAACACACAGCATTTATATAACAATTTGGACTTACGAAAGCTGCTGATCCCGATTATTGTGGAACAACTGCTTTCTTCTTTAATGGGGACCGCCGATACCATGATGGTCAGCAATGTCGGCTCTGCCGCAATTTCTGCCGTTTCCCTGGTGGATTCCATCAATATTCTTGTCATTCAGGCACTGTCTGCCTTATCTGCCGGGGGCGCGATCCTGTGCTCCCAGTATCTCGGCAGCCAGAACAAAAAAAATGCCAACCGTTCTGCTCGGCAGGTTTTGTTTGTCATGGTCATTCTGTCTGTAACTTTATCCGTTTTCTGTCTGATATTCCGTGATCCGCTGCTTCATGTAATCTTTGGGAAAGTAGAACGCGATGTCATGACCAATTCCCGGATTTATTTCTTCTTTACTCTGTTATCGTTTCCGTTTATCGGACTGTACGATGCCGGTGCTTCGATTATGCGCTCCCAGAACAACAGCCGCAATCCGATGATCATCTCGGTTATTTCCAATTTTATGAACATTGGCGGAAATGCGATTTTGATCTTTGTACTTGGCATGGGCGTCGAAGGTGCGGCGATATCCACTCTGGTATCACGTATTTTCTGTGCCATCGTCGTTATCTGGCAGCTGCGCAATGACAATGCCCCGATCTGTATCCGCAATTATTTTTCCATCCGCCCCGACTGGTATCTGATTAAAAAAATCCTGTTTATCGGAATTCCGTCCGGTATTGAAAACAGTATGTTCCAGTTCGGTAAACTTGCCATCCAGTCTACGGTTTCCACACTTGGAACCGTAGCGATTGCCGCGCAGGCAATGACCAATATTCTGGAAAACTTAAACGGTATTGCTGCCATAGGTATCGGAATCGGACTGATGACCGTGGTCGGTCAGTGTCTGGGTGCAGGACGCAAAGATGAGGCCATCTATTATATTAAGAAATTGTCCTGGCTGTCAGAGGCAGTCATCATCGCAAGCTGCCTGCTCGTTTTTGCACTGACCAAACCGATTACCATGCTTGCCGGAATGGAACCTGCCAGCGCAAAACTGTGCTTTTTCATGATAAGCTTCATCACGATCGTAAAGCCAGTTTCCTGGGTACTTTCCTTCATCCCACCCTATGGCATGCGCGCTGCAGGTGACGTAAAATTCTCCATGATTACCTCCTGCTGCACCATGTGGCTGTGCCGGGTAAGCCTGTGCATTTATCTCTGCCGGGTATGGGGATTCGGCCCGATTGCTGTCTGGATCGGTATGTTTTCCGACTGGACGCTGCGCGCGATCATTTTCTCCATCCGTTTCCACTCCCGGAAATGGTTAAATCATCGCGTCATTGAAAAATGATGATATTCCAGTTTGTAACTTTCTTTTGCGAAAAAATCAGCGGGCATATTGTACCCGCTGATTTCTGTTTCTTATCTGCAATCTATATTCATCAATTCACGCAACTGAAAAGCATTTCATTTACATTTTTGCTGCATCATCTTATTTTGAAAACACCGCATCATTTTTGGAAAGAAGATATACACAATACTGATTCATGCTGATTCCTTCTCTCTGGGAATGTTCTGCCAACGATCTGTGCAGACTTCGTGGAATTCTCAATTTGAATTGCCCGGAATAATCCTCCAGACTATCTGGCTCATGAATCTCTACACCATCTTCTAATGCAGCTTCAAGCCATGCCTTTTTTGCATCTAACGCATTTTCTACTGCACTTTCTACAGTTTCTCCACAGGTAATGCACCCTGGCAGATCCGGATAAGAAACCACAAATCCACCCTCATCCTTATCTTCTATAATTTCCATACGATAGGACATTGCCATATAATCATTCAGCGTCTTCATCATTCTCCGCCTCGCTTTCTACAATCTGCCTTACCATTTCTACATATACTTTTTTGATCGGTTCATGTTTTGGTATTGTGATAAGTGTTCTGGCAGATTTTCCGGATTTTCTTTTTTATGTAACGAATTTTTTTGCACAAGCTCAATAGTCACCCGATATTCATTATTTTTAGACAATAAGCCATAAAAACAGCCATGCATATTCCCCAAAATACACATGGCTGATTTACTCTACAAAAGCAAATTTCACAGATACCGTCCCGTAACACTATCTTCATTTCCCACAATCTCCTCCGGGGTCCCAGTTGCAATCACCCGGCCGCCGTCATCTCCGCCGCCCGGCCCCATATCAATGATATAATCGGCGTTGCGGATCACATCGAGATCGTGCTCAATGACCAGCACCGTCGCCCCATTGTCAACCAGCGCATCAAACACGCTAAGCAGCGTCTGCACATCCAGCGGATGCAGCCCGATCGTCGGCTCATCAAACACAAACACCGAATCCGACTGTCCTTTTCCCATTTCGCTGGCAAGTTTCAGCCGCTGTGCCTCTCCGCCGGAAAGGCTCGGCGTTTCCTCGCCCAGCGTCAGATAGCCCAGTCCCAGATTTTTGAGCACTTCCAGCCGCTGATGCACAACCTTTAAATCCGCGGTTGCCTGCAAAGCGGTATTTACATCCATCTCCATCAATTCCGGCAGGGAATAGCGGTTTCCCTGTTTGTTTTCATAGCCGATCTCCCATGCCTCTTTTGCATACCGGGAACCATTGCACTCTGGACACGGCACATCCACATCCGGCAGAAACTGCACATCGAGGCTGATCTGTCCGGTTCCGTCACAGACCGGACACTTTAATTTTCCGGTATTATAGGAAAAATCGCCCGCCTTGTATTTCCGGTTTTTCGCATCCGCGGTCCGGGCAAAAATCTTCCGGAGTTCGTCGTGTACATTCGCATAGGTTGCGACCGTGGAACGGACATTGATTCCAATCGGTGACGCATCGATCAGCTTCACATGGGCGATGCCCTCTGCCGAAAGATCTTTCACATGTTTCGGCAGATGCTCTCCGTTCAGCTGCGCCTGCAGCCCCGGAATCAGGCTTTCGAGAACCATCGTGGTCTTTCCGGAACCGGATACCCCGGTCACCACGGTAAGCCTGCCCTTAGGGATGTCCACCTCCAGCGGCTTTACCGTATGGATGCGGTCGGTGGAAAGATGCAGTTTTCCAAGGGCAAACAGTTCCTCCGGTGCGATCGGCTGACGGATGCGCAGATCCTTTGTCTTTGCGAGAAATGGTCCGATCATGGAGTTTTTATTGGCAATGATCTGTGGAATACTGCCCTCTGCGATCACATATCCACCGCCCGCTCCGGCTTCCGGTCCCATCTCAATCACCCAGTCCGCCTCCGATAAAATCTGCGTATCGTGATCGACCAAAAGCACTGAGTTTCCATCTTTGATCAGATCATGCATCACGGCATTCAGTCCCACGATATTTGACGGGTGCAGACCGATCGACGGCTCATCGAGCACATACAACACGCCTGTCGTGCGGTTCCGCACCGCCCGCGCAAGCTGCATGCGCTGCCGTTCCCCGGTTGAAAGCGTTGCCGCCGCCCGGTCGAGGGAAAGATAAGAAAGTCCCAGATCCATGAGCCTTTTTGCAACGGTCTTAAACGACTCGCAGATGGATTCCGCCATCGGACGCATCTCTTTCGGCAGGGATTCCGGCACATGCGCCACCCATTCGACCAGCTCTTTCAGCGTCATTTTGCAGGCTTCCGCCAGTCCGATCCCACAAAGTTTCGGTGCACGGGCTGCCTCCGACAGCCTGCTTCCGCCGCACTCCGGGCAGACTTCCTCCTTCAAAAACTTCTCCACCCGCTTCATGCCCTTTTCGTCTTTTACTTTTGCCAGAGCATTTTCTACGGTGTATACCGCATTGTAATAGGTAAAATCCAGCTCTCCTGCCTGATTGGATTTCTTTGCTTTGTAAAAAATATGCTTTTTCTCCGCCGGACCGTGATAGACGATATCCTTTTCTTCATCGGTCAGATCTTTAAACGGAATGTCGGTGCGCACGCCCATCTCCCGGCAGACGTCAGTCATTAACGACCACATCAGGCTGTTCCACGGTGCAACCGCACCCTCATCAATACTGATCGAATCGTCCGGTACAAGCGAATCCAGATCCACCGTCCGGACACTTCCCGTACCGCCACACTTCGGGCAGGCTCCCTGTGAATTAAAGGCAAGCTGCTCCGCACTCGGCGCATGGACACGTTCGCCGCACTCCGGACAGATGATCTCCTGTTCTGCCGCAACTTTCAGTGTCGGCGGAACATAATGCCCGTTCGGGCACCGGTGCGACGCGAGCCGCGAATACATCAGCCGCAGGCTGTTTAACAGTTCGGTTCCCGTTCCAAACGTGCTGCGGATGCCCGGAATGCCCGGACGCTGATGCAGGGCCAGCGCCGCCGGGACATACAGCACTTCGTCGACCTGTGCTTTTGCCGCTCTGGTCATGCGCCTTCTGGTGTAAGTCGAAAGCGACTCCAGATACCGTCTGGAGCCTTCTGCATACAACACGCCAAGTGCTAACGACGATTTTCCGGAGCCGGATACGCCTGCAATCCCGACAATCTGATGCAGAGGGACATTTACATTTACGTTTTTTAAGTTGTGGACACACGCGCCCCTTACTTCTATGTATTTTGGTTCGTTGTGACTGTTTTCCATAAAGACATTACCCGTGTATGAATTATCTTGCATATTATCTTGCGTACTTTCTTCCTCAATTATACAGAAAAACATGCGAAATTCCAATAGTGTTCCAGACAGAAAAAAGCCGGTGCCTCCCAGACGATGCACCGGTTTTTCCGTTTACTATATAAAATACTCCCTTGTACCGGCTGTTAAGTCAGCCACCCTTTTAAGCTTTCAGATCCAGTGAACGGATCTCCTGCCGAACCTTTAAAATCATGGACGGGCTGACAGAAAGCTCATCATATCCCATACTAAGAAATGTCTCGGTCAGTGTCGTGTCTGCGCCAAGCTCGCCACAGATCCCAACCCAGCAGCCACCCTTATGACCGTTGTCCACAATCATCTTAAGCATCTTAAGGATTGCCGGATGATGGGAATCATAAATATTGTCAAGCTTTGGATTCTGCCGGTCGATCGCCAGTGTATACTGTGTCAGATCATTCGTCCCGACAGAGAAGAAATCCACTTCCTGTGCCAGTTCTTCGGACATCATGACGGCTGCCGGAGTCTCGATCATAATACCAAGCTCGACATCCTTGTACGGAATCTTTTCCTCATCCAGTTCTTTTTTCACTTCCTCGATGATCTTCTTTATGGTCTGTACCTCTGTGACAGAAATGATCATCGGGAACATGATGGCGATGGTTCCGTAATAGCTTGCCCGATACAGTGCACGAAGCTGTGTCTTGAATACCTCGCGGCGGTCAAGGCAGATACGGATCGCACGGTAACCCATTGCCGGATTATCTTCTTTGTCGAGTCCGAAATAATCCACCTGCTTGTCCGCACCGATATCGAGTGTACGGATGATGACTTTCTTTCCTGCCATTGCCTCGGCTACCTTGCGGTATGCTGCAAACTGTTCTTCCTCGGTTGGATAATCCCTGCTCTCCAGATAAAGGAATTCGCTTCGGAACAGTCCGATGCCGCCGGCATCATTTGCCAGTACCGATGCCACATCCCCAACGCTTCCGATATTTGCATACAGGTTGATCTTTGTTCCGTCCTTTGTGATATTCTCCTTGCCCTTGAGTTCCTGCAGCAGACGCTTTTTCTCTTCATCCTCTGCTTTCTTCTTCTGGTAAGCTTCCATAACGGAGACCGGTGGATCAATGATGATCTTACCCTCGTATCCATCGACGATACCCATTTTTCCATCGACATCTTCCGGAAAATCGACACCGATCAGTGCCGGGATATTCATGGTACGGGCCAGAATCGCGGTATGGGAATTGGTGGAACCGTGACGGGTGACAAAGGAAAGCACCTTCGATTTATCAAGTTGTACGGTCTCACTTGGTGCCAGATCATCGGCAAGTAAAATCACCGGCTCATCGGCATTCAGGTCATTTCCTCCGTTGCCCTGCAGGATGGAAACTACGCGGTTTGACACATCCCTGACATCGGCTGCACGCTCACGCATATAATCATCATCCATTGCTGCAAACATCTCGGAAAATGTATCTCCGGTCGTTGCCACGGCATATTCGGCATTCACCTGCTGGCCTTCAATCATATTTGTGATGGATTCGATATAATCAAGGTCATTCAGCATCATCTGATGTACTTCAAAGATTGCTGCATTGACTTCACCGACTTCTTTTAATGCCTTATCATAAAGCCCGGCAAGCTGCTGTTTTGCGGTATCTTTGGCATCTTCAAACCGTTTTACCTCTTTTGCGGTATCTGTGATTTTCTCCCGCTTTACCTGATTTTCTGATTTGCGGTATATGGCAAGGCGGCCGATGGCCACCCCGCTGTATACGCTTTTACCCTGAATTGTCATAGCGTCACCTCATCCTTTTGCTGATTCATTCTCCGTAAACGGTTGCCGGAACGGTTTCTTACAGTTTCTCCTCTAAGAATTTGCCAAGTGCTGCGATTGCTTCCTCTTCCTGATCTCCATCCGTCTTTAATACGATTTCCTGTCCGCATTTAACACCAAGACCCATAACACCGAGGATTCTCTTTGCGTCTACTTCCTTACCGTCCTTACTGATGGTTACTTTACATGGATATGCAGCGGCTGCTTTTACCAGCTCTCCTGCCGGTCTTGCGTGGATTCCCTGCTCGTCTTTGATGGTATAAGTAAATTCTTTCATGATCATTCTCCTTTTCAAATTTTGTTTCTTTACCAATGTTACTGTTTACAGATTTTTCTGTCCGTTTATTCAGCATCCTTTTTGATCAGTCCGAGCAATACGGCTGTAATGACAGCGCCGACTGCCCATGCAAGGATGTATAAAAGCGGATGTCCTACGGTTGCAAATACGAAGATTCCACCGTGAGGAGCCATCAGTGTGCACTTAAACAGTGCGGATAAAAATCCTGCAACTCCGGCACCAATTAAGGTACATGGAATTACGTGAAGCGGATCTGCTGCTGCAAACGGGATCGCACCCTCGGTGATGAAGGAAGCACCCATTACAAAGTTGGATACCTTGGATCCACGTTCTTCCTTTGTAAATTTCTTCGGGAAGAACTGGCAGGCAAGCGCGATTCCGATCGGAGGAACCATACCACCGACCATGATCGCTGCCATGGCAATGTAACATGCCTGAACAGCCGGATCGCCTGGCTGTGCACCTTTTTCAATCATCTGGCTTGCAGTTGCCAGTACGCCGGTACCGAATACATAAGCGGCTTTGTTGATTGGACCACCCATGTCGATCGCCATCATTGCTCCGAGGATCAGTCCGAGTACGGTGATGTATCCCGCATCCGAGATTGCGGTCAGTCCGTTGCTCAGTCCGGTATTGATCAGTCCGATCAATGGGTTAAAGATGAAGCACATTAAAATACTGATAATTAAAATTCCAAGCAACGGATAAATCAGAGTCGGCTTGATTCCGTCTAAGGAAGCCGGCAGTTTTGAAAACGCTTTTTTCAGGAACAGTACAATAAATCCGGCAAGGAATCCGGCTAAGATTCCGCCGAGGAAACCGGAAACGGTGTTACCGCCGTTGGCACCCTGGAATGCAAAGTCTGCGATAAATTTCTGGAAACCGGTTGTGGAATCCGCCCAGTTGTAACCGGTGACTAATGCGTTACCACTCGAGGCTAACAAACCGCCCGTAAAACCAACTGCAAGTCCCGGCCGGTCTGCGATCGAGTATGCAATGTAACCTGCAAGCACCGGAACCATCAGTCCCATTGCCAGTCCTCCGGCATACTTGAAGAATGCCGATAACGGCGTACAGGAACCAAATGCCGATCCACCGGTTGCACCATAGCCCATCAGGGTATCGATCAGAAATGCAATCGCTGTCATGATGCCGCCGCCGATAACGAACGGAAGCATGTGGGATACCCCACTCATCAGGTGTGTGTAAATCATGTGTGCGGTAGAACCACCCTCTGCTTTTTCTTCTTTTCTGCTGCCCTCTGCCGCATGGTAGACAGGTGCATCCCCGGCCACGGCACGGTTTAACAGCTGCTCTGCCTTGTTGATGCCGTCTGCAACCTTGCACCCAATGACTTTCTTTCCATCGAAGCGGTCCATCGGAACTTTGGTGTCAGCTGCAACGATGATTGCGGTCGCTCCTGCGATCTCTTCATCGGTAAGCACATGCTTGGCTCCGCCGGAACCTCTGGTCTCTACCTTAATCGTGATTCCCATCTCAGCTGCATGCTTCTCTAAGCTTTCCGCTGCCATATAAGTATGTGCGATTCCGGTCGGGCATCCGGTTACGGCAAGTACCTTGTATTTTGCCCCAGTTTCGTCTTCTTTTTCATCCTCATCTTTTGCGCTTTCCGCATCATCGATGACTTTTAAGAATTCGTCTACGGTCTTTGCATTTTTCAGTCCGTTGGTAAAATTCTCATCCATCAGAAGTACGGAAAGTTTGCTGAGCACCTCCAGATGTACATTATCCTCGGTGTTTGGAGCTGCAATCAGAAACAGTAAATTGACAGGTGCTCCATCTAACGCGTCAAACTCTACGCCATCCTTTACTACCATAGCTGCCAGTCCCGGTGCTTTCACAGCATCTGACTTGCAGTGTGGGATCGCAATTCCCTCTCCAATTCCGGTTGTTCCTTCTTCTTCTCTTGCAAAAACCCCCTTGCGGTAAGTTTCCACATCGCGGATTTTTCCGCTTTTTGCCATGAGATCAACCATTTTGTTTAAAACATCCTGTTTTCCGGCTGCAGAACCATTCAGTTCAATGCTCTCGGCTGCAAGCAAATCTCTGATTCTCATAGTATACCCTCCTTAAAATAATTTTTTATTTGCATCCATCAATGCAAGTACTTCCTTTTTTGTTGCCAGTTCTTCGGAAAAAGCACTGGCACTTCCGGTACATACACCATAGCGGAACGCATCTGCATAGCTGCCACCATTTAAATATCCATATATAAAACCAGCCACCATGGAATCTCCGGCGCCTACCGAATTCACAAGTTTTCCTTTCGGTGCCTCAGCCCGGAACTCCTGACCGTCTTCCGTCACAAGGACGGCCCCATCACCTGCCATGGAAACAAGAACATTTCTTGCACCTTTTTCCTGCATGCGTTTTGCATATGCTACAACATCATCCTTATCATTGATTATCGTGTGGAAAATCTCTCCCAGCTCATGATTGTTTGGTTTGATCAAAAACGGATGATAAGCAAGTACATTCATCAGCAGATCTCTGGTCGCATCTACTACAATATTGAGTTTCTTGTTCTGCAGATGTTCCATGATATCCATATACATGGATTCCGGCATTGTATCCGGGATGCTTCCGGCAAGTACCAGTGTATCGCCATCCTGCAATGCATCCAGTTTTCCGTAAAACTTCCGGATATCTTCTGATGCAATCTTTGGTCCCTGTCCGTTGATTTCCGTCTCGGTCTGTGCCCGGAGTTTTACGTTGATACGGGACAATCCTTCGGTAACGTGAATAAAATCTGCGGTAACACCTTTCTCCTGAAGAAGCCGTGTGATGGCATCTCCGGTAAATCCTGCCATAAATCCAAGTGCGGTGCTTTCTTCCCCGAGATTTTTCAGTACCATTGAAACATTGATTCCTTTCCCACCCGGAAAAATAATTTCCTTGCTGGTACGGTTGACCACACCGGTCATAAAGTTGTCCACATTTACAATGTAATCAATGGATGGGTTAAATGTTACGGTATAGATCATTCTTTCACCTCCACAATATTTTTGTATTTTTTAAGTGCCGGCTTGTACAGCTCCGTTGTTAAGATGGTTGCCTGTTCAAAATCAGCAAATTTCACACTGGAAAGCTGGTCAAACTTGCTGGCATCTGCCAGAATATAGCAGCGTTTGCAATTCTTCATGGAATATTTCTTTACCATGGCTTCCTTGATCTCCGGGGTGGAATATCCTTTGCTGACGCTGATTCCATTCGTTCCCCAGAATCCTTTGGTAAAATTATACTTGGAAAGCATCTCCATGGCTTCCTCCCCGACGATCGCCTCTGTCTGGGATTTGAATTCGCCTCCCAGCAGATAAACACGGCAGCCCTTTTCCGCCAGAAGCTTTGCATGGCTGATGGCATTTGTCACAAACACCGCCTGCGTCTCCTTAATAAAAGGGATCATCGCCTCGGTGGATGTTCCGGCATCGAGATAAACAAAATCATCCGGGCGGATGAGGGATGCTGCATACTTTGCAATTGCATTCTTTTGTTCCGCATTCATCGTCTTACGGTTTCTGACATCCTCATCATGTGTACTCACACTCGGCCGTCTGGCGATTGCACCGCCATGTACCTTGGTCAGAAGACCATTCTCATCCATTGTGATTAAGTCCCGGCGGACGGTTGATTCTGAAGCGTCAAGTGCAGTCATAAGTTCCTGTATTGTGGCACTTCCCTCCGCTTCTATTATGGACAGTATCCTTGAAAATCGTTCTTCTGCAAGCATATGCCTCACTCCTTTGTTTTCTTTTTCGTTCACAATCTTTCAAAATCGTTCATTTGACGATTCTTATTATAGTTACATTTTCTGTCATCGTCAATCACTTTCCGTCAAAATCATTCACAAAAACAGAACTGGGATTTTGTGCATAATGTCATTTAATATAGTGGCTCGAAAGGACAGGGGAGGGGGACACCAATGGCAATCCGGCTCATGCTCCTTGCAATTAAGAGGCTGTAGGAATTTTTATTTCAATTATTATCAGGCGGACGCAACCGGTGGTCATTCGCCTTCCGGGCTCAGTGACCACCTGCCTCGTACATCCATGTACGAGGCTTGCTGAAAATCGAAAAAATTCCAACAGCCTCTAAAATGCAGGAGAAATCGCCGGGTTGCCATTGGTGTCCCCCTCCCCTCCCCTGTCCTTTCTACCTAGCAGTTTACAGTACAATTGTTTCACACCATGTCAAAAGCCTATTATGTTTTGTAAAAAGAACAGCATACTTATTGAGAGTATGTGTATTATTTGCTACAATATCCCCGGAATATGACAAAACAGGTTTTTCTGTGAGTTTCTTGGTATTATCTTATAGAAATGCAGAAAATTTTATTTTACAATGATCCATTACAAACACAAGGAGGAATTATCATGAGAGGCGTTGAAACCCGAATTCAGGAAATCCGTCACAAAATTTTTACAGAAGTAGCCCGTATGGCTTATCATACCGAATGGCCTGTAAAGGAACGTATGGAAGAACTTCCATATAAGATTATTCCGGGAGAAACCGGAAATTTCAGAAACGATGTATTTTTGGAGCGTGCAATTGTAGGCGAACGCCTGCGTCTGGCAATGGGCCTGCCAAACCGCAGTGCAGCAGAGCATGCCCCGGTATCCGATGGCATTGAAGCTGCTGACCAGGCAGAAACTTACTATACTCCGCCTCTCATTAATGTCATTAAATTTGCCTGCAATGCCTGTCCCACAAAACGTGTGCACGTAACAGACGGCTGTCAGGGATGTCTGGCACATCCCTGTATGGAAGTATGCCCGAAAGGAGCTGTTTCCTTAGACCGTACCACCGGCAGATCTATCATTGACCAGGAGAAATGTATCAAGTGCGGCCGCTGTGCAAGTGTCTGCTCCTATAACGCCATTATCATTCAGGAACGTCCATGTGCCAAAGCGTGCGGTATGGATGCCATTACTTCAGATGAAAACGGCAAAGCCAATATCGATTATGACAAGTGTGTTTCCTGCGGTCAGTGTCTGGTAAACTGCCCGTTCGGTGCCATTGCTGACAAATCCCAGATTTTCCAGACAATCCGTGCCATCCAGTCCGGTGAAAAGGTTTATGCAGCTGTCGCTCCTGCATTTGTCGGTCAGTTCGGGCCAAAGGTTACCCCTGGCAAGCTGCGTGCTGCCATGAAAGAACTCGGGTTTACAGACGTTTTTGAGGTAGCAATCGGTGCGGATCTGTGTGCAAAGCAGGAAGCAGAAGATTTCTTAAAAGAAGTGCCGGATGAACTTCCATTCATGGCAACTTCCTGCTGTCCGGCATGGTCTGTCATGGCAAAGAAATTATTCCCGGATCACGCCAACTGTATTTCCATGGCACTGACTCCGATGACATTAACTGCACGTCTTATCAAAAAGCATAACCCAAATGCGAAGGTTGTCTTTATTGGACCATGTGCGGCCAAGAAACTCGAAGCAATGCGCCGCAGCGTCCGCAGCGAAGTAGATTTCGTGCTCACCTTTGAAGAAATGGCTGGTATTTTTGATGCAAAGCATGTGGATCTGGAAAACATGGAAGAAGATCCGGATGGTGTAAGTGACGCTTCCACCGACGGAAGAAACTTTGCCGTTGCCGGTGGCGTTGCTCAGGCTGTCGTAGATGTCATCAAACGGGATCATCCGGAACAGGAGATCAAGGTGGCAAATGCCGAGGGATTAAAGGAATGCCGTCAGCTTTTAAAACTTGCCACATTAGGCAAATATCCGGGCTATCTGCTCGAAGGCATGGCCTGTCCTGGTGGATGCGTCGCCGGAGCCGGAACCATGCAGGCAATCAAGAAATCCCAAACAGCGGTCGGTCTGTATGCCAAGAAAGCAAACCATCAGTTCTCAAGCGAAACCGAATACATCAAAGAACTGGATAAACTGGTGGATTAAGTATCTGCCATATAAAAAAGCCCTGCGCTTTCGGAAATTCCGAAAACGCAGGGCTTTTTGTCTGTTCTTTTATTCTACTTCAATTCCCGTATCAAAGATCCATTTCCACTGACCAAAGGAAGATGTGTATCTGCTGGTTCCTGCAATATCATTGTCAATCATAATTCCGCTGCATGTAGAATGAATCCGCCAGTACCTACTGTTTCCATACTTATGCACAATCGTGCGGCCACTGTAACTGTACTTATCTCCTGCAGATCTCTTAATCGTTCCTTTCGCATAGACACCAATATCTTCCAAATAATCTTTTACCGCTTCCATTGAAGAAAATTCTCCGAAATATATGGCTATATGGGAGGAAGAACCGCCCTTTCCATAAACAACAACATCTCCAAGTTCCAACTGGGAAAGGCTTTTCCCACTGCTTTTTCTTCCAATAGACTTCTTTGTGCCGGAATTCCACTGGATCGCACCCTTTGTTGCAACCCCTGTTGTATACGAAATACTCGATCCGCTTACCCAGTCTCTGGTACAATGTGCTCCAACACTGACATTTTTCAGTGCAGTCCCTTTCCGTCCCTTACTCTCCAGACGATTCAGGGCTGCCCGTGTGTAACCACTGCAGTCACAGCGGATTCCATCAACCACACTGCCATAACTCTTTCCCAGAAATCCCTTACACAATGTTTTCCGGTAATTATCCTGTGCCACAACCGCAGTACTTTTCTTTCCTGCTGCTTCTGCCGGTGCTGCAGTACCCCCTACTACAACTGCCGCCAGCAAAATACCTGCGATCAGCTTTCTGCCCCATGTAAACTTAAACTTCAATGCACTTCCTCCGATTTGTTACAACTTTGTTA
>ENA-OXWO01000416-OXWO01000416.1-human-gut-metagenome-genome-assembly--contig:-NODE-416-length-12236-cov-4.688203_pt1 | contig 12236 bp, 8 predicted proteins | sample MGYA00244690_ERZ652723 | MGnify/ENA primary metagenome ERZ652723 (study PRJEB26926, sample SAMN06164725) | human gut metagenome | biome: ENVO:00009003; feature: ENVO:2100002; material: ENVO:00002003...
AGATGTGTATAAGAGACAGGCAATTAGTAGTGTCTGATGGTGGTGATTGGACGGCAAGTGTGCCTACACTGGAATATCCTTATTTGCAGCGTGTTTATGGATTCTACGATGCAAAAGATAAAGTGACGAACATACATCTTCCGAAAGAAAGACATGACTTTGGTCCTAATAAGCGGAATGCTGTCTATACATTTTTTGCTGAGGTGTTCGGCTTGAATAGAAATATGCTGGATGAAACAAAAGTCACCATCGAACCGGAATCCGCTATGTATAGTTTCGGTGAGAAAGGAGAACTTTTGCCGGAAAGCGCAATTCGTTCGTTTGATAAAGTAGCTGTTTATATTGACAAGAAAGCTTTTGCCCAATTAAAGTCGGATGCTTCTCTTGAGAAAAAGGCAATGGACTGGGTGGCTTCCTTAAATATGGAGGATAATAAGAAAGCGGGCTTTGCTGTAACCACTATCTATAATCATTTGCGCAAGGTTCGTGACTGGCATAATGAACACCCTTATTCCACTGTTCCGGAGGGTATCAATCCTGTCACTGGTAAGTCTTTAAGTAAATTGGATCGGGAAATGATTGCCGATTCCGCCATGCCGAAAGAAGTTCATGAAAAGCTGATGAAAGATTTACGCAGAGTGCTGACGGAAGAACAAGTAGAGCAGATTCTTGATAAATATACTGTAGGCAAAGTAGCTTTCACTTTGAAAGGTTATCAGGCCATTGTCCCTGATATGACGGGGGAAGAAACCGCTTTTGTGTTGGAACAGTTGAAGCTGGCTCGTGAACAGGCTATTGATTATAAAAACATGAAGCAGATATCTGCCATCTTTGAAATCTACAAGACCAAGTGCGAACAGTATTTTAATGAGCATGGTCGTAACTGGCGCCAGATGTTCAAGGATTATGTAAATAAGAGAAAAGCGGAAAAGGCTCAGAACAAGAAATAAATATATCCCCCAGAATTCAAGTTATGAAAAGTTCCGGGGGATTTCTGTATAATAAGGTGTAGTCATTTATGCGTATTTCATGACAGGCAGTCATATCTTCTGTTCTTACTTTTGATGTTTTCCTTCTTTTCCATACAAAACAAATGATGGAAGGTAGAGTTGAGAGGAGATACTAATTAAAAGAACAGTGTGATGAAAATGAAGACATTAAAGGAGGGTATTATAACTCATGCGGATAGTTTGGGCGAGTTGTTTAAGTTCTCGGCGGAACATACTTGCAGGAGTATGCTGCATAGCTTGGAAGAGTTTGCTAATATGGAGTTTGTTACTTTTAAAGAATTGACGGCAGGATTCTTTCTCGGTTTTGAGCACTATTTGTGGGCTTCGGGATGTTCACGTAATACTTCAGCGTGCTATTTCCGAGCGTTGCGGGCTATTTGTCGGGAAGCAGAAAAGGAGAAAGAGTTGAAAGACGCTAAGCGGCTCTTTTGTGAGGTGTTTATGGGATATGAAGAGACGAGGAAAAGGGCACTGAGTATTGAACAACTTCGTATGGTGGCGGATGCTGATTTGGAGGATACACCAAGTTTGGGGATAGCACGGGATCTGTTTATTCTTTCTTATTATCTACGAGGGATTCCTTTTATAGATTTGGCTTACTTGAGGAAGACGGATATTCATGATGATGTGCTTTGCTATCGCCGTAGTAAGACGGGAAGGATGTTGACGATTACGCTTGAACCGTGGATGTGGGAAATTATTGAGAAGTATTTATGTGATGATTCGGATTCACCCTATTTATTAAGGATTATACGCCAACCGGGAAGTATACCTGAGGAGAGGAAACAATATGAGAGTGCCTTGCGACTTTATAATAAACATTTGTATCGGTTATCTGAACGATTGGGATTGGGGGGAAGACTGACTTCATACGTAGCTCGACATACGTGGGCGACTCTGGCATATAATGAAGATATACCGGTAGCCAAAATCAGTGCAGGGTTGAGCCATGCTTCGGAAGAAATTACGCATACTTATTTGAGGTCGTTCTCTGATGAACAACTGGCGGTGGTGAATTTGCAAATGGCAGCATTAGTTAATCCGATGGCAGAAAAGGAATGGAAGGGGAAAGAAAAAGAAAGGAGAAAAGGAAATAGGAATGATAAAGAGAGTAAAAGCTCTCAGAATGAGCTTCATATTTCTGTTCCGATTCCCGGTAGGAAACGGAATGATTCCGGCGGTAAAGGAACAATTTCCAATTGAAATAAACAAGGAAAGCAGGAAATACTTATCGAAGTTTCCCAGTTTTCTGTAAAAAATCAGTTAAATTACAACACCAGACACGACAAAAACATCTCTCTTATCCTGAAAGCTAGATTTTGTCTCAAAAAGTCATGTCAATAAATATTATATTCCTGTAATAATATGGTATATCAGTGAAGAAGCTCTTTGTATTGATTAAAAAGCTTTCACTTTTTTTGTTTGAATACAAAGTTCCCCTTACCCATATCTTAATATGGAGCATCTCATTATAAAATTGAGGAATACAGGAAGGTAAAATTGGTAATTGTCTTCCTTTTTAGTTAGAAGGGATGATTATTATCCGCCTAATTTATGGTTGCAATAGCGCCCGTTCCATTTCCTACCGGGAATCGGAACATTCCAAACAAAACAGACAATAATCTACATAAAAAGCAAGCGCTATGTTAACACTCAGAACAAAACTCGCCCTGGCAGTACTGCACGACATACAGTATAAGGATTACCAGTTGAGTACTTCCCTTAATCCTTCACCTTCCGAAATTACGTACCTGCTGCAACGACTCTCAAAAGAGCACCTGATAACACTGATAGAAAATCAGCCGGATAATCACCCCGAATCCTACCGCCTTGCCTGTGCATATCATCAAATCAACCTCCTTTCCATTCTTGAAGCATTGGGAGAAGGCGTTTACTTCAATCGCCCCAGTGACGAAAAATTCTATTCCTGCTATGGGACGACAGCCCGCAAACTGGGCATTGTCAATCAGATGACACGCCTTTATCTGATGGAAATTTCCATAGCCGAACTCCCCGTGAGTGAATGTTTTATCGAGAACTCCATCCCCCATATCTAAACTGTGCAATAAATCCGAATTGCCATGAAACGACTTTATTTGCTGTTCCTGCTGCTCAGTCTGATGAGTACCGCTGCCTTTGCCCAACGCGTGGCATTGCGCACTGACCTGCTATTGTGGGGAACTACCACACCCAACGCAGGAGTGGAAACCAGCATCAGCCGTCATTTCACAATGGCACTGAACGGGGCTTATAACGCCTGGAAGTTCGGCAATGATATGAAACTGAATCTCTACCTGATACAACCGGAATTACGCTACTGGCCTTGCCGCAAGTTCGAAGGACACTTCCTGGGAGTGCACGGACATTACGCTTACTACAACGTAGGCCAGATCCCTTTCTTTTCGGGTATGGAAGACATTATTTACCGGGGCGACCTGTATGGCGGAGGTATCACTTACGGTTATCACTGGGTACTGGGCGACCGCTTCTCGATAGAAGCCGTAATTGGTGGCGGATATGCCCGCATGGAATATGATAAATATCGGTGCGCAGGCTGCGGCGAGCGCATGGGACATTATAAAAGGAATTATTTCGGGCCTACACGGGCCGGTGTGTCACTCATTTATTTCATACGATGAAAGTTATGGTAATCCTCTGTTGCATACTATGGTTCTGCACCTCCTGCACGTTCGAATTTGACGAACCGGGAGTGTGTCCCTACAATGTACGGCTGAATTACCGCTATGCCGGCAGGCCCGACGCCGGACAACTCTCCATGTATGTGGACAACATCCACCAGTTCCTTTTCGATGCGGACGGAGTGTTGAAGGACATCCGGTTACTGAAAGGTGACAGTCTGGAATATTGGCAGGGAGAGTTAGCTCCCGGACGATATACCCTCGTGGCATGGGGAAACTGGGGATATGAAAGCGATGTAGTACCCGCACCCCAACCCGGCGTGACACAAATCCGTGAACTGGCAATGACTTCGGCCACGGGAACAGCTACAGGAACATCCACAAGCGAATATCGACCGAATACCGAAAGGCTATACTATGGATATAGCACGTTTGAAATTCCCGCTACGGGAAATTCAGTGAACCGGACCATCTACCTGACCCACTGCCACGCCGTCCTCCGGATTACCGTACATTGGGAAGACGGATACTATCCGGCGGAAGGAACGGGAGGATATACATTCCGCCTGCGGGGCGTGCCTTGCGAATACGGCTTTCCGGCAGGTTACGACATACCGCTGGCCGGTGGTGACGGAGCTTTCACATTTCCCTCCATAGGCAGCCCGGTAATATGGCATCAGGCCAAGGCGGCGATGAACTATAACGATGAACTGACGGGAGAATTGGTAACGTATCGCCTGACATCAGGATCACATCCGTTGCTGAGTATCTACCGGGGTAATGAGCGGATTATGAAGGAGATTGACTTGCAACTGTTCTTTCGTAAACTGCCTGTCAGTCTGGATGAAAATACGGAACAGGAGTTTGACCTGCTGGTAACCATCGGGCAGAAGATTGTAGTGACACAGCTCAGTTCGTCGGACTGGGCGGAAGGCGGAGGACTGGGATAAAAAGGCAATTAAAAATTAATAATTAAAAATTAAAGAGGCTGGATGAAAAGGATGAAGAAAATAATAGGATGTCTGGTTGGGGTACTGCTGACTGCGGAAGCATGGGCGGGCGGAACTTTAACATTCGGTTCGCACGTCTTTACGCAGGGAGACAGTCTTCACATAGAACTGCTACTCAATCTGAGCAATGCAAAAGCAGGGAATGCGGAGGCTTATCTGTTCACTCCCGTGCTTCGTGGCGCAGGGCGTCTGCAAGAGCTGCCCGCCGTGGTAGTGAGCGGACGTCGCCGTGCCCGCGCCGACCACAGGAGGCAGGCGCTTCAACCGTCTCCCGGCTATTTGCCTCCTTACCGTACGCTTTATGACAGAAACCGGAAAGACAGCATTATTTATAAGGTGTCCGTTGCTTATAGCCCATGGATGGAGCACGCTTCATTGGTGTTGATGCGAGAACACCGGGATTGCTGCCGGATGAAGATGCTCGGAGTAGAGCCGGTGATAACCGATCTTGCCCTGACAAGCCCTTTCCATGTTCCGCAGGGACAGACGGTGATTCCGCAGGCGATTATCGAAAGAAGTGAAAATACCACTAATCGACAGGAAACTCCAAGCAGGCCGGACTGTATGCCCTGTGCCAAATGTACAGCCATGGTGACTTACCTCATCCCCGATATGGAAACTCAGAAACACCGTTCGGAAAGTGCCACCTTATATATAGATTACCCTACCGGAGTTTATGACGTCCGCCGCGAATTCCACAACAACCGCCCCGAACTGGAGAAACTGGACAGCCTGATGCGCCCGCTCACCGAAGGGAATCTGGCAAGTATTTCGAGCATCTCCATCTGCGGATACGCCTCGCCTGACGGGACATACAAGGACAATGAAATACTGGCTTCCAACCGCGCACGCTGCTTCAAGAAGTATATGCATACCACGTATGCACCGGGGTACGATCTTTATAAAGTATCTTCCGTACCCGAAGACTGGGACGGATTGGTGGAGCTTCTGCAACGTCACCCCATGAATCACGGTGACGAAGTATTGTCTCTCATTGCCCGAATCGGCATTTTTGAAGGACGCGAAAAACAATTGATGGATATGCACGGAGGAGCCGTATATCGGGAACTTCTGAAAAGCTATTTTCCGCAGTTGAGACGTATCCGTATCACAGTAGGTTATGAGGCCCGCGCTTTCAATATAGAAGAGGCGGCAAGTCTGATATATACCCATCCCCGTCTGCTGTCATTGCAGGAGATGTACCGGGTGGCTGCATTTTATCGCCCCGGCACGGAGCAATACCGTGAAATTTATGAGATAGCCGCCTACCACTTTCCGGACGACGTGCTGGCCAATATCAATGCGGCTTCGGCGGTAATCATGGCTGGTGATCCGGTTAGCGCACGGCAATATCTGAATAAGGTGGCCGATGACCCGCGTGCATGGAATGATTTTGGTGTGCTGGCCTATCTGGAAGGTGACCGGAAGAAAGCGGAAAAATGGTTTCGCAAGGCACTGGGCATAGAACCGGAAAAGGCGAGGAAGAACCTGAAGAAGATGAAATACGAGGAATGAAGAAATGAAAATAAGTAATAACCGCATAAAAGTAACAAGCATGAAAGCATTAGCTGAATTCTTTCTGTACTTCTCATTGGTGATACTGTCCTGCCTGATGGCTGGTTGCACCTCCGAAGTGGAAACAATAGGCGGCACTCCCGAAACACCGGAGAACCCGCAGGCCAATGACCCTAACCGCCGTTCGGTGGTAATCTCTTTGCAAAACAAGCTGATCCTTGTGAACGGTACACCCGAAAGCCGGACTATCACCCGCGACGGTATAGCTGAGGAGGACGAAAACCGCATTGAAAGTTTCGATATTTATGCTTTCGGCAGTGACAAGGAGGAAGGGCCTTATACCTTTCAGGAGCATTTCGCCTATCGCTCGGATGTCGGAACCCTGCCCACAGGAGTTTCCCCTATCGATTTGAAAGCGGACGAGGCCGCCGGGAAAATAAATGTGGTATTCTACCCCCGCAAGGGTTTATTCACCAAGTTTTATTGCGTAGCCAATCAAACCGAAATGAATGATGCCGCAGGAAATATATACACGAATTATACCCCGTTACAGCAAAGTTCTCAGACACAATCCGGTGTACCGGGAGATATGGTAACGAGCCCCGGAACGCCTACTGAAAGCGATTTCCTTAAACTGAATACCCCGCTATTAAATTCCACCGGCTTTAATGCCGATGTTCTGCTTGCCCCGCTGCCCATGTCCGGTGCCAACAGCCAGCCCACCGACTTGCGCGAATACAGTATGGGAACTTACGTGCGACTGAATGTTTCACTCACTCGCGCCGTGGCACGCTTCGACATAGTAAACGATGCTACGAAGTCTCATTTTACTATCACAGATATCAGTATGGGAAACGGAAGACAGGGTGTAACACTGTTCCCCATTCGTCCGACAGGAGATGTTCCTGCCACAAACGGCCAACTGATTACATACTCTTACCGCCTTTTCGACGGACTGAACGCCAATGCAGGAACTACCACCAAAGCTTTCTATTGCTACCCATGTAAAGCCATAGATGCAGGATTTTTGATTTTGAAAGGACTGTATGCCATGAACCTGACGGATGAAAAGAAAGAGGTATCTTATCGTATCCCTTTCGAACGTGTAACCGACGGTAACGGTACGCGCATCGAGATAAACCACAACCACCGCTATACAGTACAGATCACAGAAGCTGACCCTTTTGAACTGACAGCCAATATCCGTCTAGTGGATTGGGAAACAGGAGACTATATAGATGATTACGAGCCCGACAACGGATTGGAGACAATTGCGGTAGCTGATTTGTTGCCTGTGGGTGAAACCACTTACGACATTAGCACCAATATTGTGACACTGGCGCTCAAAACCGGAAGTAGCTTTACGGTTTCCACAGGTTCCAATGCCGGGGTAAATGCACAACTGACTTATAACGGTAACAGCCCTACTGACGGCTGGTTGAAATTGGAAGAAGTCCCCGTCACCACAACACGAACAGGAGCCACGCAACAAGTGAAGTACAAAATTTCTTTCAATGAAAGTTACACAGGCAATAGTTATCCTCGCGGTATCCTGCGTCTGACGGATAATGCAGGAGGCGGTGAAGAAGTGATATTAATAGATACAACCTTTGGAATTCCTATTGTGGAATCCACAGGTGGAACAATGAATCCCGACGGAGTAAATAACTGGGATGCGGCGGATAATACACTCTATCTGGTACAGGTGGCCGGCGCTAATGTATCCACAGGTGCAATAACAATCACTTCCATAGGTGGTAGCAAAGTGGAATTTCCAGCCCATTCGGGCATTACCGTTAGTCCTACTTCAAGTGTAAATACTACGCAGGAATATACTTTCCAATGGGCAGGTACAGATGCTACCGACTTGACTGAAAAAGAAATCACCGTAGCCTTGAAAAATGGTTCGGACGAGACAAAAGTCGAGAACATCAAAGTGAAATTACTGCCTAATCGACTCGATAACTTACAAATAACAAATCAAAGTACAGGAATCAGCCTTTCATCTGTAACAGCCACCACCGCCACGCTTACTATGCCTGTCATCAAGGACAAGCAATTCACCCTAACAATGGATAATTATAGTAAACCTACCATAAGCAAGTGCCCGTCATGGCTGGAGAACATTACACCGGTGTCTACACGCAGCATACCGGAAAGTAAAACAGTAAGTTTCACTTTCAAACTGATAGAGGATGCGGCGAATTTCGATGATACCCAAATCGTATTCATGAACGTTGCCGGAGGAACAGGAATGACAGTAAATATCACGAGGGAATTTCAAGCGCCTGTGATAACAGCTACCGGTACGATGGCCCCCAGCGTGAATTCCCTAAGCGGTAATTCTCTACACATGTATCGCGTTGCGGGCGGACAGCAGTCTAAAGCCCAAATAAAGGTTTATTCGCTGGGAGGAAGCACATTGATTACGCCCGGAAATTGGTGTTATCAACGGATAGTAAGTACTCCCAATAATTATGAGAAAGTATACGAAATTTATTGGGATGGAAATACCAACGACCTTAATACCGCCTATAATGGTTCTTTCTACCTAAAGAATGTCAGCGACAATAACAAACAACTTACAGGTACCTTGTATCAAGATGCGGCACGCCCCACTTTCTCAAGTGATTATAGTTGTGTACGTTTCAATGAACCGACAAATACCTGGTGCTACTTTGATGTATTAGATAACACCAATTTATATGGAAAATATAATTTTACGTTCAATATATATTCTCCGGCAGGAGTCAATATTACCGGATCAGCTTCTTTTGGAAGCATTAGCTTTTCCAAAACAAAGAGCTGGAGTTCCAATTCCCCTTATGATACTTTCAAGTTCAATATCGGTGGTACTTCCTATTGCCTCGGAGGAAATGCGACTTCGATAGGAAGCATAGTATTTAGAAGTAATAGTTCGACCTATTTCCCAGATTATGAATTCAAGATGTATAATTACATGCCCATTTACAAAGGTTACTTCGCCTCATCCAAGGATAACAAGACGAACAGGTTCTGGGTATTTCTGGAGACGACCGGCAAAACATTCGACCAAATTAAAGACAGCGATATGCAGTCTGCCTATAGCGGTTGGCGTCTGCCTTCAAAAGAAGAGTGGATGTCATTTATAGGGAAGACTATTCCCGCTGATGATAGTTGGAACGCTTTCCCCTCAAATCCAAGCAATCTTTTTACCACCCTCATACCGAGTGACCACTGGGTAAAGTGTGCTACGAATAACCCGAATTACAGATTGGATTTTGATAGGCCTAATAATAGATGGGGTATAGATATAAATGATTATGACTCTGCTCGAGAGCGCCGTATATATCTCATATCAAAATAACCTGTGTTAATGGATCTGCGATTTCCCGTTCAAGCGAATTTGTGATCCGTTGATATCAGTTATAAGGATTTAGAATCCTTCGTTCTTTGACATGTTGGAATGATTTTTAATTCAAGCTTCGCAAGTAGCCTAAAAGCCTTTCGGGCTACTTGCGAAGCCTGAATTTTAGTAAGTACAAATTATATAGATTGGTCTATCTTCATAGTATCAACTAATAATGAAGTGGTACTTATATGCTGTACCATCTTTTTTCCCCTTTTCTTTGTTACTTCTTCAATAATCAGTTACTTTTGTTCTATTCTTTTCAGAATGACTCATAAAATACATATCCTCATGGAAGAAAATATAAAAAGAATCCCTTATGGTGTCTCCAACTTTGTCTCAGTAGTGGAGCAAAACCAGTATTACGTAGACAAGACCATGTACCTGCCCCTGCTCGAAGAACAACCGGTGAGTTTGTTCTTTATCCGTCCCCGGCGCTTCGGCAAAAGTATCTTCCTGAGCATGCTGCGGGCCTACTACGATATCGCTCAGAAGCCTAAGTTCGAGGCACGGTTCGGTAATCTGTGGATAGGCAGCCATCCCACGCCCCTGCAAGGCGTTTACCAAGTGTTGCATCTCGACTTTTCCCTCGCCACCGATGGCATCAGTCCGCTTGCCGAAAGTTTTGACGAATATTGCGGCATGGAGATGGATGTGTTCGCCCGGAAATACGAATCCTATTACTATCCCGGCTTCGTGCAGGATATCAAAGAGAAGGGCAGCTTTGTCGCTAAGCTCAATTTCTTGAGAACTCTGGCCCAAGAGTACGGTGCCCGTCTGTATCTCATTATTGACGAGTACGACAACTTCACTAACGTGGTGCTCAACGAACTTGGCGATGAGGTCTACCACTCCCTCACTCATGCCAGCGGCTTCTACCGCGAGGTGTTCAAGAAGTTTAAAGGTATGTTTGAGCGCATCTTCATGACCGGCGTCAGCCCCGTCACACTTGATGACCTCACCAGCGGATTCAACATCGGCTGGAACCTCAGCGTCAAACCGGAGTTCAATCAAATGTTGGGATTCAGCGAAGAAGACGTGCGCCAAATGTTGCAGTACTATAAGGATGCCGGACGGCACAATGGCGACGTCGAAGCGATGATTGCCGACATGAAGCCTTGGTACGACAACTATTGCTTTGCCAAAGACAGTTTGGACAGCGACCCCAAGATGTTCAACTGCGACATGGTGCTCTACTACCTGCGCAACTACATTGATGGGGGCAAAGCGCCCGAACAGATGATTGATCCCAACACCCGCACGGATTACAACAAGATGAAGAAGCTCATCCAACTGGACCGCCTGGACGGCGACCGTAAGGGCGTGCTGCGCCGCATCACCGAGGAGGGACGGATTGTAGCGGATTTGGTGACCTCCTTTCCCGCCCGTGACATCATCAAGCCGGAGATATTTCCCAGCCTGCTCTTTTACTACGGTATGCTTACCATCGTGGGTACGGACGGGCAACGTCCGGTACTGGGCATCCCCAACAACAACGTGCGCAAGCAGTACTATGACTTTATGCTTGAAGAGTATCAGGAGAAGCACAGCATCAACCTCGAACGTCTTATGGACCAGTTTGATGCCATGGCCTACAAAGGCGAGTGGAGTTCCGGTCTTGAATTCATTGCCCGGGCCTATAAGGAAAATTCCGCCGTGCGCAGCGCCATCGAGGGTGAACGCAACCTGCAAGGGTTCTTCACCGCCTACCTCAGCATCTGCAACTACTATCTGGTTGCCCCTGAAATGGAACTTAACCACGGTTTCTGCGACCTCTTCCTGATGGCAAACCTTACCCATTACGCCGTTGCCCACAGCTACATCATCGAATTGAAGTACCTGGCTGTGAAGGACTCTGATTCCAAGGCCGAAGCCCAGTGGCAAGATGCCGTAAACCAGATACGCCTCTACGCTGCCGCCCCACGTGTGGAGCGACTGCGACAGGGCACACAGCTCCATTGCATCATCATGCAGTTCCGAGGGTGCGAACTGGAGAGAGCGGAGGAAGTACAGGTGTAAAACAAGGAATTAACCTAAGTATAATCAGGTAAAATGAGAGATGTATAACATCACACACTAACGCCTGACTTTTAAGCGTTACCCCATATTTAAGAATCATTCCAACATGTCAAACGAGCTTTCGTTCTTTGACATGTTGGAATGATTTTATAAATATAGGGTAACGCTTAAAAGTTAGGCGTTAGTGTGCGATGTTATAATATGATAGTATTTGATATGCTTGTTCATCAATTAACTTTTTCTTTTCTTCTTCACTGAGTTTCATAATTCAACTCCTTCCTCTTCTACATTTTTAACGAATGGTGTACCTTTTCGTTTCATCCATTCGGATAGGGTATAAAGTTTCATGCTGAAATACTCTCCAAGGTTCCACCCCAGTTCTACAAAAGGATAAGCGTAAGTATCGAAATCTGAAGGAGTTATTTTTTCTTTATCTAAAAGTAATAACATATCCCAGTCAGAGTCGGTAGTAGCATCACGACGTGCCTGCGAACCAAAAAGAATAAGTTTACCTGATGGCAATACAGTTCCTTTCAACTCTTTAATTTTATCTATAATCTTTTCTGTAGTATGGGCCATAATCTTATTGTTTTGATGAAGGCTTTACCTGTCTCTTATACACATCTCCGAGCCCACGAGACCTCTCTACATCTCG
>ENA-OXWO01000461-OXWO01000461.1-human-gut-metagenome-genome-assembly--contig:-NODE-461-length-11605-cov-6.425628_pt1 | contig 11605 bp, 8 predicted proteins | sample MGYA00244690_ERZ652723 | MGnify/ENA primary metagenome ERZ652723 (study PRJEB26926, sample SAMN06164725) | human gut metagenome | biome: ENVO:00009003; feature: ENVO:2100002; material: ENVO:00002003...
AGATGAATTACTTAACCACATAAATGATTGAATTTAAATTATTTAATTGTTAGAACTAAAAATTCCGTTAAAAGCTGTGTATTCACGATGCAAAAGTAAAGGAATTCTAGCGATAATACAAGGAATTATGGAAATTATTCTTTAATTCGGGGAAGGGTAAATGCGAATTACATTATTTTCCTATCTTTGCACTGAACAAATGCCAAACTAAATGAAACGCCAAAGGATTATTTTTCTTATACTGACAGCCTGTTTTACATTCAGCCTCAGCGCACAGAATATAGACATCAACACGTTGAAAACCATCAACCGATGGGATGTACACGGACTGAGCCGCGGATTGTCCGCTAGCGGAGTGATTCTACCCGTAGGAATACCTACAGCCATGGGACTCTATGCATTGATAAAAAAAGACCAGCCGATGCTGAAAGATGCCATTTACATAGGAACCAGTGTGATTGAAGCAGTGGGGATTACATACGCCGCCAAACATATAATAGGTCGTGACCGGCCTTTTGTAAAGTATCCGGATAAGATTCATGCATACGGAGCACCGGATGCCGATAGTCCGTCATTCCCTTCAGGACACACTGCGGCAGCTTTTTCTTTAGCCACCTCACTCTCCATCACTTATCCTAAGTGGTATGTTATCGCCCCTTCAGCCGTATGGGCTTGCGGAGTAGGGTTTGCCCGGATGAACCAAGGGGTGCACTATCCCAGTGATGTAGTGGCAGGAGCCGCTATCGGAGTAGGATGTGCTTTCGTGAACGTGTATGTGAACCGATGGCTGAATAAGGTGTTGTTCGGGAGACAGATAAAGTGATGGTTGGAAAATTATTCCACACCTAAAAGAAGACACAGCAGAAGTTTTTCAGACAACTGCAGGAGTGCAACTATGCGTCCCTGCTGTTAATATAAAGTCTTGACTATCGCTTTTTCAACAGCAGCCCCTCAAAGTCCGGTTGCTCCAACAGTTCCAGCGCTTTCCTGATACTTTCATTCGCGTCATTAATGACGTGATAATATTCATTCATATCCCATAAATCACGGGCTATCAATGCTTTCATCTGCAACCTCAGCAGAGGCAGGGCCTTTTGATACTCTTCTTCATTATATTCCACTCCCATCTCCTTGCCGGTAGCAACCAGTTGTGCCAACATATCCGGAGTCACTTCAAAACGTTTGTAGAACTCATTGAAAGTCTTGTATTTGCCCAGCCACTCTTTACGATGGGCATCAATAAAATGGAAATGAGCTTTCATCAACGCTCCTTTATCACGCAACTGACGATGGTATTTAGTATAGAGAGTCGTATCAATCGGCACAAAATAATCGGGCATGATCCCTCCGCCACCATATACCGTACGGGCCAACCTATGAGTCTTGAACTTCAGTGAATCCGGAAAGTGGATGCTGTCTTCACTCATCATTTCTCCTTTATTATAACGGTCTATCAGGTCTTCATTATACTTTTCAATGCTCTCGTAAGGTTTCTGGATACAACGTCCGGCAGGCGTATAATAGCGGGCCACCGTCAGACGGATCATCGAACCGTCCGGCAAATCAATGGGACGCTGCACCAAGCCTTTACCAAAACTGCGCCGGCCCACAACAACTCCTCTGTCCCAATCCTGAACAGCTCCGGTCACAATCTCACTGGCAGAAGCAGAAAATTCATCAACCAATACCATCAGACGACCGTTCTGAAACTCGCCCGTACCTTTGGCAAAAAACTCGCTACGAGGATTGCGACGGCCCTCCGTATAGACAATCAGTTCCTTTTTACCCAAAAATTCATTGGCAATATCGATAGCAGCATTCAAATACCCCCCGCCATTGCCCTGCAAATCAAGAATCAAGTCTTTCATTCCTTTCTTCTGCAACCCGGTCAGCGCTTTCTTGAACTCCTCATGGGTAGTGGCGGCAAAACGGTTGATACGAATATAACCGATCTTATCTTTAATCATATAGGAAGCATCCAGGCTGTAAACAGGTATTTTATCCCTTTTCACCGTAAAGGGGAGCAGTTCCTTCACCCCTCGGCGAAGTATTTTCAGATTCACTTTTGAATCTTTAGGACCACGGAGACGACGCATAATATCCTCGGTACTCATCTTTACACCGGCTATCAGCGTATCTTCCACCATGACGATACGATCACCGGCCAGAATACCGACTTTTTCGGACGGTCCGCCCGATACAGGCTGTATCACCAGCAAAGTGTCCTCCGCCATATTAAACTGTATACCGATACCTTCGAAGTTTCCCTGCAACGGCTCGTTCATTCTCTTCACTTCCTCCGGATCAGAATAGGTAGAATGAGGATCAAGCTGCTCCAGCATTTTTACGATAGCTTCTTCCACCAGCTTTCCCTCATTGACTTCGTCTACATAAAGATTGGCAATGGCAAATTCCGCCAGTTGCAACTTACGTGCCGGAGAATTCAGGAATTTACTCTCCTGAGCCTGTGCGGCTACGATAGAAAAAAAGCAGGCAATCAAGCCTGCAAAATACATAGTATATTTCATGGTCAGTCTATTTTCATTCCTTCAGGCAAGAATGGCGTCACATCTTTGCCAAACTGCAACAATTCTCTTACAATCGTAGAGCTGATAGAGGTTAGTTCCGGCTCCGTAAACAACAGAATCGTTTCTATTCCGGCCAGTTTCCGGTTGATATCGGCTATAGTTTCCTCATATTCAAAATCGTGTACGGTACGGATACCACGAACAATGAACTGCGCCTCCTTAGCTCGGGCAAAGTCAATGGTCAGACAATCATAAGCATCGACCTTTACCCGGGGATCATCCGCAAAAAGTTTCTCGATCATCTCCACTCGTTTCTCTGTAGGAAACCAAGTTTTCTTATTCTCATTGATACCGATGCCGATCACCACTTCGTCCATAAAAGTCAACGCTCTCTTCACGACCGAATAATGACCGATGGTAAAAGGATCAAAGGTTCCCGGAAATATCGCTCTTCTCATATTTTTTAGTGATTCACTCACGCAATATCTTCTTCTACAACAAGGTTATCTATAATAAAATTCTGACGTTCCATCGTGTTCTTACCCATGTAGAACTCCAGTAATTCCTTTACCAGATCAGTCTTGCGGAGGGAAACTTGCTCCAAACGCATATCTTTGCCGATAAAGTGCTTGAATTCATCGGGTGAAATCTCTCCCAAACCTTTGAACCGTGTGATTTCGGGATTGGGGCTTAACCGTTCGATTGCGGCAATCCGTTCTTCTTCCGAATAACAATATACCGTTTCATAAACTCCTTTCTTGCGGTTACGGACACGGAACAAAGGAGTCTGAAGGATATATACATGACCTTTCTTTATCAAATCGGGGAAGAATTGCAGGAAGAAGGTAATCAGCAACAAACGGATGTGCATACCGTCCACATCGGCATCTGTTGCCACAATCACTTTGTTATATCGTAATCCTTCCATACCGTCCTCTATGTTCAGAGCAGCCTGAAGCAAGTTAAACTCTTCATTCTCATATACAATCTTCTTGGTCAGCCCGTAAGAATTCAACGGCTTACCACGCAAACTGAATACTGCCTGAGTATTTACATCACGGCTCTTGGTGATAGAACCGCTCGCCGAGTCACCCTCGGTAATGAAAATGCAGCTTTCCTCCTTCTTGTCTCCTTTGGCATCATTCAGGTGAAAACGGCAGTCACGCAACTTACGGTTATGAAGATTTGCCTTTTTGGCACGTTCACGTGCCAGTTTGGTCACTCCGGCTATAGCCTTACGCTCTTTCTCCGATTCTTGAATCTTCTGCAACATCACATCGGCCACATCCGTATGTTTGTGCAGATAGTTATCGACCTCAGTCTTTACAAAATCACCTACAAACTTATTAACGGTAGAACCACCGGGAGCCATATTGGTAGAGCCCAGCTTGATTTTAGTCTGACTTTCGAACAACGGTTCCTCCACATTAACGGCAATGGCAGCTACCAATCCGTTACGGATATCGGCATAGTCCATATTCTTGTTGAAATATTCCTTGATGGTACGGGCCATATGCTCTTTGAAAGCACTTTGATGCGTACCTCCCTGCGTGGTGTGCTGTCCGTTGACAAAAGAGTAATACTCCTCACCATACTGGCCGGTATGCGTAAAAGCGATCTCGATATCTTCTCCTTTCAAGTGGATGATGGGATATAATCCCACAGCCGTCATGTTGTCGTTAAGCAAGTCCACCAACCCGTTACGGGACAGGATACGCTGACCGTTATAGATAATGGCCAGTCCTGTATTCAGATAGGTATAGTTGCGGAGCATGGTTTCCACGAACTCCGGACGGAAACTGTAGTTCTCAAACAACAGGTTATCCGGTTCAAAGAAAATATAAGTACCGTTCTCTTCTGTTGTATCTTGTGTGGTATCCGTCAACAAGTCTCCCTTGGCAAAGGTAGCGATACGCACCTTTCCATCACGATAGCTGCGCACCTCGAAACGTGAGCTCAATGCATTGACGGCTTTCACACCGACCCCATTCAGTCCGACGCTCTTCTTGAACGCCTTGCTGTCATATTTACCTCCCGTATTCAACACACTAACAGCTTCAATGAGTTTTCCCTGCGGAATACCCCGGCCATAATCACGCACGCTGACACGGAGATTTTCTTCAATAATAATCTCAATCTTTTTACCCGCCTGCATTTTAAATTCATCGATACTGTTATCGATAATTTCTTTCAAAAGAACGTAGATACCGTCCTCGGCATGTGATCCGTCACCCAACTTTCCAATATACATACCGGGACGGGTACGCACATGCTCCATGTCACTGAGGTGGCGGATATTATCGTCGGTATATTCTACGGCGGGATTGTTTATCAGTTCGTTGTTTTCTTCCATATTGACTTATCACATTTTTATATATCGTTGTTACAGAATACTCTTTTTATAAGCACGACGGCGTTTATGCTGCTCGGTCTTGAAATATTCCCACTGGGCCTGCACCTTTCCGTTCAGTTCCAGTTCCGGATTACTTTCGGCATACTTGAATCCCAGTTGCTGATATACGGGGATCAAGTCCGAGAATAACAAAGCATTGACACCTTTGTTCTGATACTCAGGTTTTACAGCAACCAGCAACAAATCCAACATAGGAGGATACTTATGCAGGAACAACACTTTCAACAGGTGATACCATCCCATAGGCAGCAAACGTCCCTTCGCTTTTTGTAACGCTTCGGACAGAGAAGGCATTGAAATCCCCACTGCCACCAGTTTATCTTCGGCATCGGTCACCAAGGTTACCATACGCAAATCTACAATAGGCAAATACATCTTTATATACTGGTTGATCTGTCCTTGCGACAAAGCCGAGAAACCATAAAGCGGAGCATAAGCCTCATTCATCAACTCGAATATAGCCTGTCCATATTCGGCCGCAATTTTCTTACCCGATGTATATTTCTTCACCTTCAGGTTAAACTTACGTTGAATCAAGTCACTGATACGCTTATGCTTATCAGGAATTGCATCCGGAATATAAATTTTATATTCCACCCAATCGGCATCCTTCTCGAATCCCAACTTCTCCATATGCTGTGGGTAATAAGGATAATTATAGATAGTCGCCATGGTGCTCAACTGGTCGAATCCTTCTACCAGCATACCCTCCGCATCAAAGTCGGTAAAGCCTAAAGGCCCCTGAATGGTATCCATACCTTTTGATTTACCCCATTGGGCTACTGCATCCAACAAGGCACGTGATATTTCGATATCATCCAGAAAATCGATCCATCCGAAACGAACTTCTTTTTTATTCCAAGTCTCGTTTGCGCGTTTATTTATAATCCCTGCAATACGTCCTACCACCTTGTTATCCTTATATGCCAGAAAATACTCCGCCTCACAAAACTCGAAAGCGGCATTCTTCTTCGGGCTGAACGTATTCAGCATATCATCGTACAAATCGGGTACGGAATAGGGATTCTCTTTGTATAACTCGTAGTTGAACCGTATAAACGTCTTTAGTTCTTTCTTTGAACTGACTTTTTTAATGGTAATAGCCATGCTGTATTTTTATAAAATTCGGGGTGTAAAGATAGAAGTTTTTTTGCAGAAAACTTATTCTTTTTATGGCTTTTTCACTGTTGGGCAATAAGATAGGCGGTATAAACGACATAACAGCCAACCATCAATGCGCCTTCAAGCCGGGTTATGGTACGTTTGCGGAAAAACCAGCCTACCAGCCACAACAACAGGGAGGAAGCAATCAGTACACTTAAATCGAGGTTATTTATATTCCCCATCGGAAGCGGTGACACCGTAGCGCTGCACCCCAGAACAAAGAATATATTGAACAGATTACTACCGATGACATTGCCGATAGCAATTCCCGGATTCTTCTTTAAAGCCGCCGTAACAGATGTGGCAAGCTCCGGCAAGGAAGTACCTCCGGCTACCAATGTCAGTCCGATTACCGATTCACTGACACCCCATGAACGGGCAAGCCCGCTTGCCCCGTCGACAAAAAGCTGTCCGCCGAATATGAGTCCGGCCAGCCCTCCTGCAATATACAACACCGATTTCCATACAGGCATTTCCTTTATCTTCTGCTCCTCTCCTGCCTCATCTGCCCCATTACGGGCGATGGCAAATGTATAACGCATAAATATAAGGAAGAAAGCCAGCAGAACAAACCCATCGGAACGGCTGATAACATTGACCGCTTCCCTGTCCAGCATCATGTCATTGGCACAGACAAAAAGTACCAACGAAGAAAGAATGACTAACGGAATCTCTTTACTCATCGTCCCCTCACCTACTTTTATGGGGAGTACCAAGGCAGTACAACCTATAATCATCAAAGCATTGAATATATTACTACCCACCACATTACCAATAGCCATTTCAGCACTGCCATTCAATGCAGAAAGCACACTGATAACCAATTCGGGAGCCGAAGTGCCGAAAGCTACAATGGTAAGCCCGATTACCAAATCAGAAATACGGAAACGTTTGGCAACCGCTGCAGAACCATCCGTCAAGCCATTCGCGCCAGCTAAAATGAGAGCCAGACCACCAATCAAAAGGAGTGTATTCAACATAACAAAAAGTACATTTACAGTTTTATACCGCAAATGTACTCTTTTTCCCTAAAATAACTATTCCTATTTGGTGCGTTTTACAGTATAGATTACTTTTCCTTTCTTATCAATCATGTGCATATCCAGTTCTTTCTTGTCTGCCGTAAAGATAGAAAAGCCCGGTTCGGGACTACAGAACAGAGTGCCTTCCACTGGTTTTACCTTACGGCTCAACGAACCAGCCGAATTTACCACATAGTCGATATCACTGCCCGGCACACGAAGGTGCTGGAAGTTATGAATGTGTCCGCATGCATAGATATCCACCTTATGTTTACGGAGGATAGGATCCAGACGCTTCTGCATATCGCTGCGTTCACTGTCGTCTTTCGACGTTTCAGCATAAATGGGATGATGTCCGATTACGACTACCCAATCTTCTTTGGCAACAGTCAGTACAGAATCTATCCATGCCAATTGCTGATCCATATCTTGTTTACAGGCATCCGGATAAGTTTCGCTCTCGTTACGGTATTTGTCAATCAGAGGAGCGGTATCTATCATCACAAAACGGATGGCAGTTCCTTTCTTCTCAAAGACTTTGGTATAATAACGACCAGGCATCGACCAGCGACGACTCACATTGGTATAATCCAACACAGCCTGCGTATTACCCCGGTATTCATGATTTCCCAAGATCGGAAACCAGTCTATCATCAACTCGGGATGACTGTAAATCAACTCGTAGTTGGTCATCCAGAGCGGATCGTTAACGCTGCGCACACCTTCAAAATGGTGCACGTCTCCGGCTGCAAATACACACTCGGGACCAATAACATCCGCCATTTCTCCCATCAACTCGGCTATGGGCTTCTGGTCATAATAACCGTTACGTCCCAAATCGTTGGCCATATAAAAATTCAGTTGTTTCTCCAGTCCTTTCCAATCTTGCGGAGTCTGGGCACACACATTCAGGCAGATAGCCGTACCAATGACGGCAATCCATACCCATGTCAATACTTCTTTCATTCTTCTAATCATCATCAACGTTTTCATATACTTATTTTTAGAAACTTATTTTTAAACCTGCATTCATTCTCACGCCATAATATTCTGCCTGCATAGTACGATCCTTCGTTCCCTGGTAATAACGGAGCGGCTGGTTCAGCAGATTGTTCGCCTCAGCATAAAAGGTCATTTTCACCTTCTTGCCAAAGGTATAACTGGCGTTCACATCCATATAGTTCACAGCATCATAATATCTGTCATAAAATGTACTTGGGCCCATTTCATCGATAAAATCAGATGCAAAGTTATAGCTCAGGCGCACATTCAAGCCTCCTTTTTCAAAGTAAAGAGAGGCATTCGCCGTATGCTCGGGAGACCCCGGCAAACTCAACCCGCTCTCGTTCTCACGTCCTTCGAAGTTAAAGTCCTCCACGCGTGAGTGCGTATAAGTATAGGTTCCATAGAAACCCACATACTTCAAGGCCGGAGCAATGAAGCCGAAATCACGCTGATAAGAAAATTCCAATCCCCACAGATTAGCATTTCCTGCATTCTTGGGCTGAGTGAAACGGGTATATTCTGTTCCTTGGTATTCATAGTTGGTCAGTACCTGATCTACGATGAAATCGTCTATTTTCTTATAGAAAAAACCTGCGCTCACTAAACCTACACTCTTGAAATAATAATCGGCACTCAAATCAAAGTTATAAGAAATAGTCGGTTTCAAGTCAGAATTACCAATCTTTATTTCATTATCACCACGGTTGATATTCACACTGGGAACCAAAGCTGAATATTTGGGCCGGCTCAAGGTCTGCGTGTAAGAACCGCGTATCTTGAAATCATCATTTACATCCCATTTCACCAAAATAGAAGGAAGGAAATTCACATAACTGTTGGTCATGCGGCCGGTCTTGGTGGTCTTATCTGTCTCATCATCATAGTTACGGCCGGTATAACGAAGGGAAGTATGTTCCATACGGAGTCCCGCCATCAGGTTTATATCGGAAGCGAATTTATGATCAAACCGCACATACCCGGAACTTACAGTTTCACGAGCCTCAAAGTTCTCAGCCAATTCGGCTTGTACCTGTTCTTTATCGAACTGGGAAGCATCATTTAAATTCAATCCACCCACATATTCTTTACTGGCAAATGTTCCTACCTGATATTTGTCGCTCGGCATAAACTTATCCGTACTCTGGTCTACCGTATTTTTCAGGCTGTTGGTCATGAAGGCATCCTCGTCTTTCGGAGTATATTCGTAGAAGTCTATTTCTTTCTCTTTTGTTTTACGTACTACCTTCGCACCGAACTTCAGTTTAGCTCCATTATTTAAACTGGCCTTGAAATTGGCCGAGAATTTCATATCTTCTTCTTTGATGTCCTCCTGTTGTTCCGTCAGTTCCTTCAAGCTGAACTTATCACTCAGTGTCAAAGTAGAACCTGTTCCAGGTGTTGCCAACGGCTGGCGTTCATCACTCAAGTCCATATCAAATTCCTGCTTTTTCAGTTGGAAGTCAAGATAACGTTCATTAGGGCGTTCTTCCGTAGCTTTTGCATAACTGGCATTCCAATCCATACCGATTGCCCCCCATAAGTGTTCTCCGCCCAAAGCGAAATCCATGGTACGCTGACGCTCCAGACGGGCATTGCGATTATCGGGAGTACCTGCTTTGGTCTGGATGCGGACTGTGCCTTTTCCGTTCTCATCCAAATCCTTGATATTGGTACGGTAACGGTTTTCCCAATCGTTACGGTTGTTGAAGATCCCTTTGAAAGTCAATTTATGGTTTTCATTGATATCAAAATCAAAAGCCGCCGAATAACTTTGACGTTCACGGGTGACAAAGTACTGGCGCATCTGATAATCGCTGACATATACTTTGCCATCTTCATTTTGTTCCCACATGAATTCAGTATCATAAGAACCGGAAGGAGCATTCTGATAAGAAGCGGAGAGCAGCATACCCAGTCTGTCATTGAAGAAACGATCGCCGTAAGTGAAACCTAAGTTCAACTGGGCTTTCTCGCTGATCCAGTTGTAACCACTTCCCGCTGTAGCATTGATAGTGCGTTTATAAGGAGAATTTTTGGTTACCAGATTGATGGAACCACCGATAGCATCGCCGTCCATATCGGGTGTAACGACTTTGCTTACTTCGATGGTCTGAATCATATCGGCAGGAATCAAGTCCAACTGCACGTTACGGGTATCCCCTTCAGCAGATGGGACACGGTTGCCGTTAATGGTGACGGAGCTTAAATCGGCACTAGTGCCGCGGACCTGTCCGAAACGGGCCTCGCCTTGATCGTATTGCACATTGATGCCACTGATACGTTTCAATGCATCACCTATGTTTGAGTCGGGAAATTTCCCTACCTGATCGGCAGATACAACATTAGTGATACCCAGATTATTCTTTTGTGTATTGATTGCTTTCTTCTGTCCTTGAAAAGCTCCCTTTACCTGCACTTCCTGCAGTTCCACCCCTTCATTCATCACTATATCTTTTTCTAAAGTCTTGCCTTCGGGGACGGTAACTTTCATTTCAATGGGGCTATAACCTACGTAGGTTACTTTAACTGTGTAAGTTCCGGGTTTCAGATTGGGCAGCGTATAAAAACCGTTCACATCACTGATTACTCCGGTTTTCAGATTTTCAACAAAGATGGAAGCACCCGGCAGAATTTGTTTTCCATTGTCTATCACACGTCCGCGGATAGCGCCTTGCCGGACAATGTTTTCATTTTCCTCGGCAAATGCATTTCCACAAACACCTGCCATCAGCAGCATAAGAGACACAGCTCTAACAACCTTTTTCATATACTTTTTTATGCGTTATAAATCTGCCGCAAAAGTAGATGGGTCAGGTTTCTTGAGAGTTACACTCTATTAAAGGTTTCGTGACAAAGGAGTTTCATTCCTGTTACAAGATATTCGGTGCAAGACGACGGATACAAAGCATGGACAAGGCTTACAAAACAGCAGAGTAAGATTTTTCTTACTCATGCGATCACTCTTTCGTAACTTTTGAAAAGGAACAGGTATAATATGATTAAGAAAGAAATACTTTCACAGATTATCGTAATGCTGTTATCCTTGCTATGGGTAAATGCACTGCTATCTGGATCCATAGGGAACTTACCGGACAGAAGAAGTCTCTCCGGACACAAAAAAAGAAGCTGACAGCCCGGATTATCTGGTTGAACTGTCAACTTTTCGACTACAAGCCTGAGAAACCGTTCTCTTTTGACCCTGCTACAATTTATAACTATAATCTTTTGTATTGAAAATCACATAAATATCCTAAACAAACACCCCCTTCAATAATTTTTAAATGACACTTTTTCCCACGACTGCTTATATAAATCGATCATTAGCTAATTCATCATACAAAGCCGCCATCCACCCAAATAATTCATCAGCTTAAAATACCAACTACTAGTTGCAATAGGTGTTCCACTTTCTCCTTTCTGCATAACAATCGTACACTTCACCTCGTTTTTAACAGGAGTATAGAACTTTATAT
>ENA-OXWO01000553-OXWO01000553.1-human-gut-metagenome-genome-assembly--contig:-NODE-553-length-10576-cov-5.056744_pt1 | contig 10576 bp, 8 predicted proteins | sample MGYA00244690_ERZ652723 | MGnify/ENA primary metagenome ERZ652723 (study PRJEB26926, sample SAMN06164725) | human gut metagenome | biome: ENVO:00009003; feature: ENVO:2100002; material: ENVO:00002003...
GAGGTCTCGTGGGCTCGGAGATGTGTATAAGAGACAGCTACAACAGTGTCCGCGTGTTCCGCAATGCCACACTGATGGCGGCCGTAACGATGTTCTTCGTCATGCTGATGGGGCTGATAGGATATACTGCCGATGAAGTACGCCGTCGCGGCAAGGAGATTGCCATCCGCAAGGTCAACGGTGCGGAAGCATCCTCTATCCTGGAATTGCTTTCCAAAGACGTGCTTGTCGTAGCATTGCCGGCAGTTGTTCTCGGAACTCTTGCATCGTGGTATATCAACGGTATCTGGATGGAGCAGTTTGCCGAGCAGGTTCCTCTCGGTTGGGTTGTATATCTGCTGGTGGTAATCGCCAATCTGGCGGTAATCGTAGGCTGCGTCCTTTGGAAGTCCTGGCGGATAGCCAACGAGAACCCTGTGAACAGTATCAAGAGTGAATAAAAAAGCGTATAACATAGAAAAACAAAACAATATGATTAAGATAAACGACATCAGTAAAGTATTCCGTACCTCGGAAGTGGAGACGGTAGCGTTGAACCATGTAAACCTCGAAGTGAAAGAAGGGGAATTTGTAGCCATCATGGGCCCGTCCGGTTGCGGCAAGTCTACCTTGCTGAATATTATGGGGCTGCTGGACGCTCCCAGCAGTGGAAAGATTGAAATAAACGGCACGTCTGTAGAAAGCATGAAGGACAAGGAACTGGCTGCTTTCCGTAACAAGACCTTGGGCTTTGTATTCCAGTCGTTCCACCTGATTAATTCGCTGAATGTGATTGACAATGTGGAGTTGCCTTTGCTCTATAGAAAGATGGCTGCCAAGGAGCGTACCCGTCTGGCAAAAGAAGTGTTGGATCGTGTCGGTTTAAGTCATCGTATGCGGCACATGCCCACACAGCTTTCCGGAGGACAGTGCCAGCGTGTAGCGATAGCCCGTGCTATTGTGGGTAATCCTGAAATTATTCTTGCGGATGAGCCTACCGGTAATCTGGACTCAAAGATGGGTGCAGAGGTCATGGAATTGTTGCATAAATTAAATAAAGAGGATGGACGGACCATTGTGATGGTAACCCATAATGAAGAACAAGCCAAACAGACTTCCAGAACCATTCGTTTCTTTGATGGGCGTCAGGTGCAATAACTACTGATTACTATGAAAAGGAATTTATTAAGAAATAACAGAGATGATTAAACAGTATTTTAAGCAAGCTTTGGCGCAACTTCGCCAGCATCCGCTTATCAGTGTCATCAGCATTGCAGGAACTGCTCTTAGCATTTTCCTTATTATGTTGGTAGTGATGCTACAACAAGTGAAGGTCGCTCCTTTTTCTCCCGAGTCAAACCGGAATCGTTTTCTGCATGTGCATTATATGAGCATAAGTCATAAGGATTGGGGGGACGGAACAAGTAACGGACCGATGAGCGTGCGGACGGCGCGTGAGGTATATAAATCATTGAAAACCCCTGAAGCTGTCACTATTTATTGCAGTATGCCGGTATCGACTCCTGTTTCATTACCCGCTATGCCGGCTATTGGAGCGGATGTGCGGGAAACGGATGATACTTTTTTTAAAGTGTTCGATTTTCGTTTTGTGAATGGAAAACCATACGATGAAGCTACTTTCAATGCGGGCACTCCTGTGGCTGTGATTACTGAGAGCATATCGCGGGCTTTGTTTGGTTCCACAGAATCTGCGGGCAAAGAGTTTTTGTTGAATCATGCTCCCTATCGTGTGGTAGGGGTAGTGAAAGATGTATCTACTCTTGCCGATGCTTCTTATGGCCAAGTATGGATTCCCTTTACTTCGACGGATTTGCCTAATGATACGTGGAGTGACCAGCACATGGGGATGATGAGTGTCACTATTTTGGCTCGAAGCCATGATGATTTTGGAGAAATCCGTGCTGAAGCCAAGCGGCGTATGAGTGAGTATAATTCTATTCTTGCCGATCAGGGGTATACGTTGATAGACCGTAACCGACCATACGATCAGGAAACTCAGTCTATTTCATTTGCAGCTAACTTGGAGCCGGATTTGAAGTCGGCTCGTCGTGAACGTGCTATCATTTTTATCATTCTGTTGTTAGTACCTGCTATAAATCTGAGCAGTATGACGCAAAGCCGATTGCGCCAACGTGTGGCGGAAATAGGAGTACGCCGTGCTTTTGGGAGCACCCGCATGGAAATGGTTGGACAAATAATCATGGAAAACCTGGTCGTGACTTTGTTGGCTGGTGCCGTAGGTTTGTTTATCAGTATTGTTATGGCTTATTTAGGTACCGATATCCTGTTTGCACAGCCTTATAGTGCGACATTGAATGCCCCTACAGTTGATTCCAGTATTTTATTGCACCCTTCCACTTTCCTTTATGCATTGCTGTTTTGCTTTGTTTTGAATTTGCTGAGTAGCGGCATTCCTGCTTGGAGGGCTTCAAGGACTAGCATTGTCAATGCGCTGGGAGGAAGGATTCAATAAGGTGATAACGAATTAAAAGTAAAGAATCAAGATGAATAAGAAACTATTTACTCAGATAAAAAATGAATGGCGGTCTAATCTTTGGCTTGTCACCGAATTATTGTTGGTAAGTGTCGTTTTATGGTATATTGTGGACTATATGTATGTGCAGACCTCAATTTATAATGAACCACGGGGATTTGATATTTCTCATTGCTATTTGGTGCAAATGGGACGTCTTACGGACAAAAGTCCAGACTTTATTCCCAATCAGACAGACGAGGAAAAGCGGCAGGATATCAAGGAACTTCTAAGTCGTCTTCAGCATAGACCGGATATAGAGGCAGCCGGATTAGGACAAAATTCTTACCCGTATAATGGCAGTAACAGCAGTGCGTCAGTGGTGTATGATACATTACGTTCGCCGGGATGGACTATACGCAGATTGGTGTCTCCCGATTTTGTCCGTGTGTTCCGTTATCGTGGCACCCGTGGGGAGACCCCTGAACAACTGGCTGAGATGCTGAAACATCCGAAGAATTTCTTAGCTTCAGATAATCTTTATAAACGGCGCTATGGATGTGATTTGACTTCATTGGTAGACAAACAATTTTATTTGTTCGGGGATACAACGAATACATATAATTTAGCGGCTTCTTTGCAGGTTGTGCGTTATGGGGATTATTTTGAGGCATGGAACAGTTACTGCATGGTGGCTCCTATGCCGGAAGAATGGTATGATTTGGGCGCGGAGCTTTGTGTACGCGTAAAAGAGGATCAAGATCGCGATTTTATAGCCCGTTTGAAAGCGGATAGTGAGAAACTGTATCGCGTGGGCAATGTGTTTATCGCGGATGTGCGTTCTTTTACCGATATCCGTCGTAACTTTCAGCAGTCACATACGAATGCCTGGAACAGCTACCTTTTCGGAATGGGTTTCTTGTTGTTGAATATATTCTTGGGATTGCTAGGTACTTTCTGGTTCCGTACTCAGCAACGACGTGGTGAGATTGCATTGATGAAATCATTGGGTGGAACAGATCATAGTATCTTTGTCCGTCAGTTGGCAGAGGGATTGATATTATTGGCGGTGGCCACAATTCCTGCGATTTTTATTGATTGGAATCTGGCAAATAGTGAATTGAATGCTTGGATGAATGGCACTACTATTGAAGGTGGACGTTTCATAATAACAGTTCTTATTTCCTTTATTTTGATTGCATTGATGATTGTAGTAGGCATTTGGATTCCCGCACGTAAGGCTATGAAAGTTCAGCCGGCGGAAGCATTGCATAATGAGTAATCTCTTTTTTGTTAAAAGGTTTTAGAGCATAGCACAAACATGATAAAACTATATATTAAACAGGCTTTTTACCAACTTCGTGAGAATAGGCTCATCAGCTTGGTTTCTATCATAGGAACGGCATTGGCTATTTGTATGATCATGGTCATTGTCCTGGTGTTGGAAGTACGCATTACGGATTGTGTGCCCGAGGTGAACCGTTCACGTTCTCTTTATATGAAAGCGATGTCTATTCATCAGAAAGGAGATACCAGTGATAATTCATCAAACGGCTGTATGTCACTCACAGTGGCTAAAGAGTGTTTTAAGGCACTTACTGTTCCTGAGGCGGTAACTATAGTGTCTACAGGAGGCAGGATGCGTATTTCTGTACCTGCTGGAAAAATGATGACAGTGGATAACCTTGAAACTGACGATACCTTTTGGAAAGTGTTCTCTTTTGATTTTATTGCCGGAAAGCCGTTTACGGCTGCCGATAGTGAAAGCGGACTTCCTAAGGTTGTACTTAGTGCTTCTGTGGCCCGGAATTTGTTTGGTACGGTAGAAGCGGTAGGACGTACGGTCCAACTCAACTTGGCCGATTATACGGTAGTGGGTGTTGTGAAAGATGTATCCAAACTGGCTGTTTCTTCTTATGCGCAGATTTGGATACCTTTCAATTCAACAGAAATAGCCAGGAAGTGCTGGTATGACAATGCGATGGGAACTTTTCGTGTGGTCATTCTGGCACATTCGGAGAAAGATTTTCCTGCCATCAGAGAAGAGGCGGAACGCCTGCGTCAGAAATTCAATGACGGATTGCAGGATTCCGAAATTTTTTATCGTGGACAACCCGATGATCGTTTCTCTTTTATCTTTCGTCACTGGGGAAGAGAGTTACAGGCGAAGGAAGCTTATTTGCACTACCTGTTGGTGATTGTTATTTTATTGCTGGTACCGGCTATAAATTTGAGTAGCATGACTTTGTCCCGTATGCGGAAGCGCATGTCGGAAATAGGAGTGAGGAAGGCATTTGGTGCTACTGCCAATGTCTTGTTGAGGCAAGTGTTTTATGAAAATTTATTATTGACGCTCATAGCCGGAGCAGTAGGAATGCTTTTCAGTTATGCATGTACTTTTTTATTGAATGATTTCTTATTTTCCAATAGCGAGAACCGTGCCCAAATAGGAGAAACCAGTCTTTCGGCAGATATGTTGTTCAGTCCCTGGATATTCTTGGCCGCATTCATTTTCTGCCTGCTCTTGAATTTGCTGTCAGCGTGCATCCCTGCCTGGAGGGCATCGCGCATGAATATTACGGACGCTTTAAACCAACGTTAGATCATGAACAGGAATTTATTGAAACAGATATGGAACGAGCGCCGCAGCAATGCGTTTCTGTGGATGGAACTTTTTGTGGTGTTTGTCATATTATGGTATATTGTGGATGTGGTATATGTCACGTTGAGCATCTATAATTTGCCGATGGGCTTTGATATAGAAAATACGTATGTTCTTCGTTTTGAGCGGATGACTTCGAAGGCGGCTGCTTATCAGCCTGGCCGTACTATGAAAGAAGATGTTGCCGATTTGCATGAAATTGTAAACAGGCTTGCGCATCGTCCGGATGTGGAAGCAGTCAGCCTCTCGCAAAACTGTATACCTTATAATGACGGTGCAAACAGTTTTTCATTTTATCTGGATACAGTCCCGGTACGTAGTTTGAAACGATGGATAACTCCGGAGTATTTTAATGTATTCCGTTACCGCAATATAGACGGTTCGGGTAGTGAAAGCCTTGCTGAGGCACTGACACCGTCCGGCATGGTCTTATCTGTGAATATTGCCGATGTTTATCAGGATGCACCTTGGCATGGTAAGGAACTTTTAGGGCGTAGGGTGCCTGTTTGGCGGAATGAGCCGGAGGCGGAGCATCTTTCTATAGCTGCTCTTACCGAGCCGGTCCGTTATGACCATTTTACAGCTCCGGATGATTACGGCTCCCGTTATGCTGCTGTGTACCTGACAGATGAGGCGTTGGAATCCTTAGGTGAGACGGTTTATATAGAAGTTTGCCTGCGTGTTCGTGAGGGACAGAATGATGGATTCATAGACCGTTTGATAGTGGATGCCGACCGTCAATATCAGGTGGGCAATCTATATCTTTTGGATATAACTCCTTTGAGTGATGTACGCACAGCTTATGAAACGGATTCGGTGAATGAGTTGAATACGCAATTTTGTATCATATTTTTCTTATTGCTGAATATCTTTCTAGGCATTATCGGAACTTTCTGGTTCCGGACACAGCATCGGCGTGCCGAAATAGCGTTGCGTATGGCTTTAGGATCTACCCGTTGGGGAATCTGCGGTCGTCTGATGGGGGAAGGAGTCTTGTTATTGCTGATATCTGCTATTCCTGCATTGGTTGTGGCGTGGAATTTGGGATATGCCGAACTGGTGGAAGTTACACGTATGCCTTTTACGGCAGGTCGTTTTGCGATTACGGTTCTGGGCACTTTTATTCTGATTGCTGGAATGATTGTCATTGGAATAGGATACCCTGCCCGTCGTGCCATGAGTATCGAACCGGCTGAGGCATTACATGAAGAATAAATAAAATGAAGAGATAAAACGAATGAAACAGCTATTATTACAAGCATTTAATCTGATACGGCAGAATCCTTTTTATGCTACAATCAGTATTATAGGAACAGCTGTCACTATCGCTTTTGTTATGGTAGTAGTGATGATTTATGACTTCCGTACAATGGATATGGCTCCGGAAAGTGATCGGAGCGATATGATGTATACAGGTTCGGGAATGACCTATCGTAAGCTGGATCATACCAACCAGAACAGCGGTATGGGACGCAAGGCTTTTGAAGCATTGTTTTCAGAGCTTCCTGGTGTAAAAGAGGTTACTTGGTATCGTGGCGTTTCCAAGACCCCTTGTAACTTGTCCGCTTCGAATGAGATATTCAACTATTATGTGCGGCCTGTGGCTGATAACTGGTTTAAGTTCTTTGATTATGAATTTATAGCGGGACGTTCTTTCACACAAGAGGAGTATGATGCCCGTCGGTGGGTCAGTGTGATAACCGAGCGTATGGCCTTGCAGCTTTTCGGCACGACGGATGTGGTAGGAAAAGAATATCAAAGTAATTTTTTTCCTACTAAAGTGGTAGGCGTGGTGAAAGATGTCAATGCTATTTTCCAGACAGCATACGCTGATGCTTTTGTTCCTTTCTCATTGGAAAATGAAGACTATTATGCTACTTGGACAGGGGGCTTGGGAGGAATCCGTCTGGGATTGCTCAAACTGCTGCCGGATACTCGTCCTGCAGAGGTACGGACTGAAGTACAGCATCGGCAGGATCGTTTGAATAGTTCAACGGCAGAATATGCTTTCGAGATGAACGAACTCTATACTCATACGGAATACACCTTTTTTCGTGGAAAAGATATTAGTGCACCGTTGGTTTACAGTATGTTATTGATGGTCTTGCTGATTGTTCCTGCTATTAATATCTCAGGTATGACCAATGCCCGAATGCAGGAGCGTGTGACAGAAATTGCAGTTCGCAAGGCGTATGGCGCATCACGTATTTCCATTATGGTGAGGTTGTTTTTAGAGAATCTGCTTACGGTCTTTTTGGGTGGAATTTTAGGATATCTGTTTTCGTGTGTTTTGGTTTGGCTGGGACGTGTATGGTTGTTTGGTAGCGGCGAGGTAGAATTATCAGGTATCAGTCTGGATGGAGGTTTGTTGTTGCATCCTGCTTTATTTGTGTTGGTTTTCGGCGTATGTGTTGTTTTTAATTTATTGTCGGTATTGATTCCGGTATGGATGGTCACACATCGTAATATTGCAACTACCATTAAAGGAGAATAGGAGGAAAGGAAAAATGATAAAGAGTTTATTCAGACAAATGTGGAACCAAAGGCACGCTAATGTATGGGTGTGGGTTGAATTGGTTGTTGTTCTTGTCTTGCTATGGTACAGCATCGATCTGGTTTATAATTATGAGGTTGCTGCCCGTCAGTCTAAAGGATATGACACGGAGAATGTTTTTGATATTCAACTGAATATTAAGCCGGCTTTGCAAAATGATTCTGTATTAATGAGTCATTCTGCTGAATATTTGGAGCAAATCTATCATTTGATCCAACAATATCAAGGGGTGGAGGAAGCTTGTTTTTATTATGGGACAATACCTTATACGGGAAATAATATGTATGAGGGATATGCTCCGCATTCGGATTCGACTCATGTGGTAGGCTGTTTCATCCGTTATGTCAGCCCTACTTATTTCAAGGTATTTCGCTTGCAGCCATTATCAGGTTCATTTGAGGCGGAGCGTTGGGACAAGAATGAATACCCCATGCCGGTGTTGATGAGTGAAACGTTAAGCGATTCCTTGTTTAGCGGACGCAATGGAGTAGGGGAAACTTGTTTCAATCCTTATTTCCTGAATAGTGTGCAGCCGGAAACTAATTATAAGGTAATGGCGGTACTTCCTGCTCATAAGACCGATGAGTACGAGCGTTACGAACCTTTTATTTATCTTCCCAGTTCGCCGCTGACTTATTGGCATCACATTGCGGTGCGTGTGGCTTCTAATTCCATACCGGGATTTACCGAACGTTTTATGCAGGATATGCAAGGGAAATTATCTATCGGCCCTTATTACTTATACGATATAAATTCGTATGGCGATATGAAGGAAGCTTTCGATATAGAGCAAGGAACGGTGAATTATCTGAATACTACCTATGCCGTTATCCTTTTCTTTGTTTTCAATATATTTTTAGGGATGCTGGGTACTTTCTGGTTTCGGACTCGTAAAAACCGAAGTGAGATAGCTTTGCGTATGGCACTAGGTTGCAGTAGGATGAATGTATTTGGTTATTATGTACTTGAGGGCATCCTTCTCTTGGTTTCGGCTGCCATTCCCGCTGTTTTTGTTTGTGCGAATATGCAGATGGCGGATCTTACTGTGCATACATTAATGGAACCTGCTTGGGGACGTTTTTTGCTTTGTTTTGTGTCGGCCATGCTGTTGTTGGGGATAATAATTTTGCTCGGCATTTATTTCCCCGCCCGGAAAGCGATGAGGATTGAGCCTGCAGACGCGTTGCATAATGAATAATGTTATTTCATTGTCACATGATCAGCAGTGTTCGTATATGAATGGAGTGTCCGATTTCGGACACTCCATTTTTGTTGTAAGGTGTTATAAAACAGTGAAATAGTTTTTTGGCATACCATTTGCCTTACCTTTGATAAAAAGAATAATAACGCAATGAAAAAACAAGTAATATCTCTATTTTTAGCCTTTGGCATATCATTGGTTGCCGGAGCGCAGCCACAAGAAAAGCGACGTGCCATCACTTTGGAGGAAGCCATTACTATTGCCCGTGTGCAAAGTGTAGATGCGGCCGTAGCTTTAAACGAGCTGAAAACCGCTTATTGGGAATATCGTACTTTCCGTGCGGATTTGCTTCCGGAAATGAATTTTGAAGCCACTATTCCCAGCTATAATAAGAAGTATAATTCTTATCAGCAGGATAACGGTGCTTATACATTTGTACGTAATAATTATATGGAAATGAATGGTGAAGTTTCTATCGATCAGAATATTTGGTTGACCGGTGGTAAACTCTCATTGAATACCTCTCTTGATTTCTTGAAACAACTGGATGGAGATAAATCAAAACGATATATGTCTGTTCCTGTGGCATTGACTTTGGAACAACCTATTTTCGGAGTGAATACAATTAAATGGAACCGCCGCATCGAACCGGTGAGATACGCTGAAGCTAAAGCCGCATTTCTTACTGCAACCGAAGAGGTAACCATGACTACTATCAATTATTTTTTCAATTTGTTGCTGGCCAAGGAAAATGTAGGCATTGCCCGACAGAATCTGAAGAATGCAGATAAACTGTATGAAGTGGCTAAGGCAAAGCGTAGCATGGGGCAGATCAGTGAAAATGATTTGTTGCAATTGGAACTGAATGTATTGAATGCCCGTTCTACGTTGACTGAAAATGAAAGCAACTTGAAAAGTAATATGTTCAAACTCCGTTCATTTCTGGCATTAGGAGAGGATGAGGAACTGGAGCCGGTTGTTCCCGAAACGATTCCGACTGTTTTGCTGAACTATCCGGATGTTTTGGACAAAGCACTTGCCAATAATTCATTTGCACATAATATTCGTCGCCGCCAGTTGGAAGCAGATTTTGAAGTGGCTAAGGCGAAAGGTAATTTACGTGAAATCAAGCTCTATGCACAGGTAGGTTTTACAGGAACAGACAATGAATTTAATAGTGCATACCGCCGTTTGAAAGACAACCAGATTGTGGAAGTCGGTTTTAAGATTCCTATTCTTGACTGGGGAAAACGTCGTGGTCAGGTAAAGATTGCTCAAAGTAACCGCGATGTGACCGAAAGCAAGTTACGTCAGGAAACCATGAATTTCAATCAGAATCTGTTTATCCTTGTAGAACAGTTCAATAATCAGCAGGCCCAGTTGCAGATAGCAGACGATGCGGACAAGATTGCCCAGAAACGTTACAGTACCAATGTGGAAACCTTCATGGTTGGTAAAATCTCGACATTGGATTTGAATGACTCCCAGACAAAGAAAGATGAGGCTCGTCAGAAGCATATCAATGAGTTGTTCTATTATTGGTACTATTATTACCAGTTGCGCAGCTTGACATTGTGGGATTTCAATACCAATACTAATATTGATGCCGATTTCGAAAAGATTATCAAACAATAGGATTTTTACTATTCAATTCTGTTTGAATATAAAATGGGGTTGTCTTTGTAC
>ENA-OXWO01000590-OXWO01000590.1-human-gut-metagenome-genome-assembly--contig:-NODE-590-length-10224-cov-5.106697_pt1 | contig 10224 bp, 6 predicted proteins | sample MGYA00244690_ERZ652723 | MGnify/ENA primary metagenome ERZ652723 (study PRJEB26926, sample SAMN06164725) | human gut metagenome | biome: ENVO:00009003; feature: ENVO:2100002; material: ENVO:00002003...
CAAGGACCCTCTGATTAACAGTCAGATGCTCTAACCGACTGAGCTAAGGAAGAATGTTGCATTTAAGTTTTTCTTTCGCTCTTCCTCTTGGACTTGAACCAAGGACCCTCTGATTAACAGTCAGATGCTCTAACCGACTGAGCTAAGGAAGAATGTTGTTTTTTCTCAAATGCGCTGCAAAAGTAATAGGATATTTTGAAATATGCAATATCTTTGCAAAAAAAATATCGAAGATGGATAAAATAATTGGGTTGGGCAATGCTTTGGTTGATGCACTGGCAATCATTGAGGATGATAATATTTTGACGGAGATGCAGCTCCCGAAAGGAAGTATGACTCTGATTGATGAAGATAAGTTCTTGAAAATTAGTGAGTATTTCAGCCGGATGGAGACGCATCTGGCTAACGGAGGTTCTGCCGGAAACGCAATTCGGGCAATGGCATGCCTTGGTGCGGGTACGGGATTCATCGGAAAAGTAAGCAATGACTTTTACGGTAACTTTTTCCGGGATAGTCTGCTGGAGCATGGGACAGAGGCGGATTTATTGCTTTCCACTACCCTTCCGTCCGGTGTAGCCTCTACTTTCATTTCTCCTGATGGAGAGCGCACTTTCGGCACTTATTTGGGGGCGGCTTCTACATTGAAGGCGGAAGATCTTTCGCTGGATATGTTCAAAGGATATGCTTACCTATTTATAGAGGGGTATCTGGTGCAAGACCATGATATGATTCTCCGTGCCATTGAGCTGGCTAAAGAGGCCGGCTTACAAGTATGTTTGGACATGGCGAGCTACAATATAGTAGAAGGAGACCTTGAATTTTTCTCTCTGTTGGTCAACAAATATGTGGATATTGTTTTTGCCAATGAGGAAGAGGCAAAGGCTTTTACGGGTAAGGAACCGGAGGAAGCATTGGATATCATTGCCAAAATGTGTAGCATAGCCATTGTAAAGGTGGGTGCCCGTGGTTCTCTGATTCGCAAAGGTACAGAGATGGTGCAGGTACAAGCGGCTCCGGTAGAGAAAGTGGTGGACACTACAGGAGCTGGCGACTATTTTGCGGCAGGTTTCTTGTATGGACTGACGTGTGGCTACTCGCTGGAGAAATGTGGCAAGATAGGCTCCCTTCTCTCCAAAGATGTGATACAAGTGGTGGGTACAGAGCTTCAGGCTGCACAATGGGAAAAAATCAAGGAAGAAATTTTATTAATTAATTAATGTGCTGATGTGCCAATGTGCTAATTGGCTGCGCAATATTTGTTTCGCTATTACGCTGCAGGTTATTAGCACATTGGCACATTGGCATATTAGCACATTATCATAATTATGAGAAGAATTTTAAAGATACGCTGGATGGTTACCTTGCTGATTGTAGCGGGAGCCGTTTGTTTTTGGGGGTTTAAGAGTGGTGATAGCCGCAGTTTCCAAATAGCAAAGAATCTGGATATATTCAATTCCATTGTGAAAGAGTTGGATATGTTCTACGTGGATACGATTGATCCGAACAAGACTATCCGTGAAGGCATTGATGCCATGCTCTACTCGCTGGATCCCTACACGGAGTATTATCCGGAAGATGACCAAAGCGAATTGGAGCAGATGCTGAAGAATTCCTATGGTGGTATAGGTTCTGTGATTACTTGGAATCCGAAACTGAAACGTTCCATGATATCTGAGCCATACGAGAATATGCCTGCTGCCGATGTAGGCCTGAAAGCCGGAGATATTTTGATGGAAATTGACGGAAAAGACCTTGCCGGAAAGAACAACCAGGAAGTCAGCGAGATGCTTCGCGGACAAGTGGGTACCAGCTTCAAGCTGAAAGTGCAACGTCCCGGTACAGAGAAACCGTTGGATTTCGACATTGTGCGCCGTTCCATCCAATTGCCGTTCATACCTTATTATACGGTGCTGGATAATAATATAGGTTATATCAATCTCAGCACCTTCTCGGGGAATCCTTCCAAGGAGTTCAAGCAGGCTTTTCTGGACTTGAAGAAGCGGGGGATGACTTCGTTGGTGATTGACTTGCGGAACAATGGGGGTGGCTTGCTGGATGAGTCTATAGAGATAGCCAACTTCTTTCTGCCTCGCGGAAAAACACTTGTGACGACAAAGGGTAAGATTAAGCAAGCCAGCAATACCTACAAGACATTGCGTGAACCGTTGGATCTGGAAATTCCTTTGGCTGTTCTGGTCAATGGCGGAACGGCTTCTTCGTCAGAAATCCTTGCGGGCTCTTTGCAGGACCTTGACCGTGCGGTCATTATCGGTAACCGTACTTTCGGTAAGGGATTGGTGCAGACCACCCGTCCGTTGCCATACGGTGGTACCATGAAGCTGACGACTTCCAAATATTATATTCCCAGCGGCCGTTGTGTGCAGGCTATCGACTACAAGCACCGGAATGAGGACGGCAGTGTGGGACGTATTCCGGACAGCCTTACTACCGTGTTCCATACGGCTGCCGGACGTGAAGTGCGGGATGGTGGAGGCGTGACTCCGGACATTGCGGTGAAGCAGGAGAAGCTGCCCAACATTCTGTTCTATCTTGTCAATGACAATCTTATTTTCAATTATGCCACGGACTATTGCCTGAAACATCCTACCATCCCTTCAGCAGAGAAGTTTGAAATTACAGATGCCGATTATGCGGACTTCAAGGCGATGGTGAAAAAGGCGGACTTCAAATACGACCAGCAGACAGAGAAGATGCTGAAGAACCTGAAGGAGATGGCCGAATTTGAGGGCTATCTGACTGATGCTTCGAAAGAGTTTGAAGCGCTGGAGAAAAAATTGTCGCATAATCTGGACCGTGACCTTGACCATTTCTCCAAGGACATCAAGAGCATGATTGCGGTAGAAATCATCAAACGTTATTATTTCCAGCGTGGAAGCATTATCCAGCAGTTGAAAGATGATGATGATTTGAAAGAGGCTGTAAAGATACTCACTGCTCCGGAAAAATATAAGGAAATGTTGAGTGCTCCGGCAGTGACATCAATGTCTCTGCAACAAAGAAAGGAGACAGCCCCGGTTTTTCTGAGTACCGCTACGAGAGCAAATGAACATGTTTATGATGAAATAGTATAAGGACACTCTTAAGAGGATTCTTTTATTTGCTCCTTAATTTATACCGGATAGTCTCTGTATAAGCCTTTTATACACGACTATCCGGTTAAGTTGTTTGTAGGGTATTAACTTGTTTTATATTTTTGCAGGTGATAATGAAAATATTGACAAGGTTATGAAACAATTGAATTCTCTGAGAGTATGGCTGTTTGTGGTATTGTTGCTTTGCTTCTCTCTTTCCGGACAAGCCCAGTTCCTGCGCACTTCCTACTTTATGGAAGGAAGTAACCAGCGTATGCAGCTCAATCCGGCCTTGATGCCGGGACGCGGTTATCTGAATATTCCCGTGATAGGTTCGTTGAATGCTACCGTCAACTCCAGTTCCCTGGGGTATAGGGATATTATGGACATTATTGAGAACAGTGATGATAGCGACTATTTCATGAGCAATGACTTTATGAACCGACTGGATGCTACCAATAACTTGAATGTGAATTTGAGTACCGACATTCTGTCTGCCGGGTGGTATAAAGGAAAGAACTTCTGGTCAGTCAATGTGGGGTTGCGTAATGATATCGGTGCCGCCATACCGAAAACCATGTTCCAGTTTATGAATAACATGAGCAGCCGGGAGTTCGGTGACAATATTTCTGACTATTTGGGTATTAACGAAACCATTAATGGACAGAAGCTTGAGATAAATTCCTATGCGGAAGTCGGCCTTGGCTTTGCAAGGAATATCACAGACCGACTGGCTGTGGGTGGTAAGGTGAAGATGCTGCTGGGTATCGGTAACTTAAAGCTGAACATCAACCAGATTCATGTGGAAACTCCTTCTGTCGGCTCTTCAGGAGTGACGAGTAAAGCTTCCATTCAAGTGGATGCAACTTTGGAGAACTCGTCAAAGCTGTTAGAACTTCCCGAGAATGAGAATGGTGATTATATCGATGAAATCGATTTTGGCAGTTTTGGTTTTGCCGGATATGGTGGGGCTATTGATTTGGGAGTATCTTACAAGTTACTGGATAAATTGACACTTTCTGCTTCAGTTCTTGATTTGGGCTTTATCAAATGGTCTAAATCGAATACCAGTATAGCGCGAGCCAATACAGAGCAGACTTATGATCTTCTTGACCCGGCCTCGCAGCAGGAGTTCATGGATATTGTGAACAGCGGCGAGATTCTTAACTATGACATGTTGCAGCTCAAGACGGAGGAGGCTTCTGAGAAGAGCCGTACCCGTGGATTGACTTCTACAATGGTTCTTGGCGCTGAATATGCCTTACTGAATGATTGGCTGGTAGTGGGTGCCTTGTATACCGGTCGTTTTGCCAAACCGAAAACTTTGAATGAGCTGACTTTCTCTGCCTGCATCCGTCCGACGAATGCTTTCAATGTAGCTGCCAGCTATTCCGTACTTCAAGGAGCCGGTAAAACCTTCGGTCTGGCACTGAAACTGGGTTCCTTCTTTGCAGGAACAGATTATATGTTCTTTGGTAAGAATACGAAGAATGTCAATGCTTACTTGGGTGTTTCTATTCCTTTGGGAAAACAGAAAACTGCTGAAAATTAATAAATTGGATTTGGATATTATCGCGGATTATCTTTCTATAAAAGAGGATAATCTGCGATTTTGTTTTTACGAAAACGCAAAAAGCTTTATCTTTGCTGCTAAATACCTATAAACAGTACTCATGAGAATTGCAATAACGTTTTTCTTGTCTTTGGTTTTCAGTAGTTTGCTGCAAGCTTCACCCATACCTTTTTCTCCTATAGTGAGGAGCTATTCGGTGTCGGATTATAATGTCGGTATTCAGAATTGGGCCATTGCTCAGGACGAAAGAGGGGTGATGTATTTCGGTAATAACAGTGGGCTGCTGGAATTTGATGGAAGTGCTTGGCGGCTGTATGAATTACCGACAAAAGGAATTGTGCGTGCTATATATATCAGTGAAGATGGAAAAATTTATGTAGGCTCTTACGAAGAATTCGGTTATTTTGTTCATACTCCTTATAATACCCTTGAATATCACTCGCTAAAAGATGAGGTGAAGGACTTTACTTTTCATAACGACGAAATCTGGAACATTGTTTGCGTTCAAGGGGAAATTGTATTTCAATCGTTTGGTTCTCTCTTTTTTTATAATGGAAATTCTGTGGAAGGTATTCGGGTGAAGAGCCTTCCGCTGAACTTATTTCAGGTTGGAAATACTTTTTATTCTCAAAGAATAAATGGTGGACTTTGTGTCTTCTCCGGCAGGAAAATGGAAGAACTTATTCCCAGAAAGGTATTTGGGAATAGCGATGTCTTGGCTGGGCTTCCTTATGATGATGCCGTTTTAATGCTTACTCGTAATCAGGGAGGTTTTCTCCTCTATCGAGATGGGAGGGTAGAAAAATGGAAAACCGAATGTGATGATATATTCAGGAAGCATACCATTAATCGTGCGGTGATAACCAAGGACAGTTGTTACGTTGTTGGCACAATATCCGATGGCATATATGCGTTGGATAAAAAGGGAAAGCTGATTTGGAAGGTCAATACGGATAATAAACTACAGAACAATACTGTTTTGAGATTATATTGTGATGATGACAACAATATATGGACAGCTTTGGATGAAGGTATTGCCTATATACACAACAATTCTTTAATCTATTATTATGAACCTCCATTTCGTAAAATAGGCATGGTATATGATGTTCTGGTAAGGGAAAATGAAGCTTATATTGCTTCTAATCAGGGACTTTATTGGCTTAAGGATGGAAAGACTGAATTAGTTCCGGGTTTGGAAGAACAAGCGTGGTTCGTCGATGAATGGGGAAAACAGATTTTTTGCGGGCATAACAAAGGAACTTTCCTTATATCGGGGTTGAAGTCAAAGTTGGTATCTGATGTAAAGGGAGGGATGTGTATGGAAAAGATTGAATCGAAGGAAGAATCTTTTTTATTGGAAGGAACTTATGCGCTTTTAAATCTATATACGGAAGATACTTCGGGAGCATATGGTTTTATCCGGTCTCTGCGTGGATTCAGTCATATGGTCCGTCACATAGAGGTGGACCATCAAGGGAATATCTGGGCGAAACACTTAAGGAATGGTTTGTATCGTTTTCGGATTGATCCGGATATGAAGCAGGTAAAGGATGTACGGAAGTATGAGGGCCTGGGAGAAGTGAAAGGTGGGAGTTTTACTTTGTTCAAAATCAATGGTCGGGTAGTTTTTTCTAATGGGGAATATTTCTATACTTACGAAGATATGACTGATTCGATTGTTCCCTATGAAACAATGAATGAACAATTGATGGAATTGAAGGGAATCAAGACAGTGAGTCGTGCGAACGGAGATTACTATTGGTTTGTGGGTGATAGGATAGTGTATTTAGTGAAGTGTGCGATAAATACTTTCAATATCGAACTCCGGATTCCATATTCTTTGTTTGACGGTCTGACGGTGGAAGAACGGGGAAGCGTGGCTTATGACGTGAGGAATGGCTGTTCCTATCTTTGCCTGAACAATGCCATTGCCCGTATTGAGACGGACAGTTCCTCGTTATATAAATCTCGGGTCAGACGCTCTTTATGGATTTCGGGAATGCGGGTCATTGATGAATTCAGTGGTAAGCGGAAAACATTGGTCGTGCAGCCGGGAGCCAAGGTGGAGCCTGAGTTTAATACGGTGAATTTTACATTGTGTTATCCGGTTTATAGTAATTATACTTATAAGGTAAGGTATCGGTTGGAAGGATATTCTGACCAATGGATGCCGGGTGGACGCTATTTGCAGAAGAAGTATTCTCGGCTCTCCTATGGAAGTTATGTTTTTCAGGCAGAGATATATGATACCGATAGAGTTTTGGCATCGGTAGAGCTTCCTTTTGAGATTTTGCGTCCGTGGTATTTGTCTTATTGGGCTGTGGGAAGTTATATCTTGGCAGGATTGTGTCTGTTGGCTTTATTGCAATATCTGGTCTACCGTTTCGTGAAGAAAAAGAAAGACCGTGTGATTGAACGGCAGCGCGTAGCCCATCAGGCAGAACTCGAGCGGCAAGAGAAGAAGATTGTTGAGTTGGAAAAGGAACAGCTTGAGGCCGATTTGCGTTTTAAAAGCAAGGAGTTGTCCAGTGTGGTAATGACAAATATCGCCCATCAGGAATTTCTGAGTTCCTTGAAAGAAGAGATACAGCGGCAAAAGTTGTTAGGACAGTATAGCCGTAAGAACTTGGATAAGCTGCTCACTTTAGTTAATAGCAATATAGTGTCCGATGAAGAGAATTGGACTATGTTTCAGGCTAATTTTGACCGTATACACGAGAATTTCTTCCGTAATCTGAAACTTCAATATACAGATTTAACTTCAGGAGATTTGCGCTTTTGCGCATTGCTTCGCTTGAATATGCCGACAAAGGAGATAGCGAAGTTGCTCAACATTTCCACGCGTGGGGTTGATGCTGCAAGATACCGGTTGCGCAAGAAATTCAATCTGCTTCCGGAAGAAAGTCTGACTGATTTTCTTATAAACTTTAAATAGCTGCTTTACAGTGAAATATTAATGGGGGAAGTACTAATATTGTACTTCCTCTTTTGTTTTTTAGTGATGGTTGTACTTTTGTTGTAGTACGGGATGTGGAGATTGTCGCATGCTTTTCTTTTATTTGCAGTAAAATAATATTTCTATCAATTAAAAGCATGAAAAACATGAAGCATTTACTTTTCAAGTTACAATTATTTTTAGTCTTGTTGGTGTTTACTGCCGTTAGTACGTATGCACAGAAATCTCCGGTTGATATGGATCGTTTCATCGACGATTTAATGAAGAAGATGACCCTGGAAGAGAAAATAGGTCAGTTGAATCTGCCGGTTACCGGTGAGATTACGACCGGTCAGGCTAAAAGTAGTAATGTGGCCAAACGTATTCGTGCCGGTGAAGTGGGCGGGCTTTTCAATCTGAAAGGCGTGGAACGTATCCGCGATGTACAGAAGCAGGCGGTTGAAGAAAGTCGTTTGGGTATTCCTCTCTTATTTGGTATGGATGTTATTCATGGATATGAAACGGTGTTTCCCATTCCTTTAGGATTATCGTGTACATGGGATATGAAGGCGGTTGAAGAATCGGCGCGTATTGCAGCCATTGAGTCCAGCGCCGACGGTATTTGCTGGACATTCAGTCCGATGGTGGATATTTGCCGTGATGCCCGTTGGGGGCGTGTGTCCGAGGGCAACGGTGAAGACCCGTTTCTGGGAGCAGCCATTGCGCAAGCCATGGTACGTGGTTATCAGGGAAAGGATATGAGCCGTAATGATGAGATTATGGCTTGTGTAAAGCATTTTGCCTTGTATGGTGCCGGCGAGGCAGGACGTGACTATAATACAGTAGATATGAGTCATCAGCGCATGTTCAATGAATACATGTTGCCCTATCAGGCGGCGGTTGATGCCGGTGTGGGCAGTGCGATGGCTTCTTTCAATGAGGTCGATGGTATTCCAGCTACTGGAAACAAGTGGTTGATGACGGATGTATTGCGTAAGCAGTGGGGGTTTGACGGTTTTGTAGTGACAGATTATACCGGAATTACAGAAATGACCGACCATGGCATGGGCGATACGCAGACTGTTGCCGCGTTGGCGTTGAATGCTGGTGTCGATATGGATATGGTGAGCGATGCATTTGTAGGTACGCTCAAGAAGTCATTGACAGAAGGAAAAGTGACAGAAGAAGCTATTAATGCGGCTTGTCGCCGTATTTTGGAAGCTAAGTACAAGTTAGGCTTGTTCGATAATCCTTATAAATACTGTGATGTGAAGCGTGCCAAGAAGCAAATCTTTACCAAAGAGCATCGTGCCGTTGCGCGTAAGATTGCTTCGGAGAGCTTGGTGTTGCTGAAGAACGAGGGTAATGTGCTTCCGCTGGCCAAGAAGGGCACTATTGCTGTGGTAGGTCCGTTGGCAGACAGCCGCAGTAATATGCCGGGTACTTGGAGTGTGGCTGCCGTATTGAAGAATGCTACTTCTTTGGCTGAAGGTTTGAAGGCGGTAGCAGGCGGTAAAGCCGAAATACTGACTGCGAAAGGCTGTAATTTGATGAGTGATGCCGAATATGAGAAACGTGCCACTATGTTCGGACGTTCTTTACACCGTGACAATCGTTCGGACAAGGAGTTGCTGGACGAGGCTCTTGCCGTGGCTGCCAAATCGGATGTTATTGTGGCTGCGCTCGGTGAGTCTTCGGAAATGAGTGGAGAGAGCAGTTGCCGCACGAATCTTGAAATGACGGACACCCAACGCATACTGTTACAGGAATTATTGAAAACGGGAAAACCTGTGGTACTGGTGCTGTTTACCGGTCGTCCGCTGGTACTGAACTGGGAGCAGGCAAACGTGCCGGCCATTCTGAATGTATGGTTTGCGGGCAGTGAGGCAGGTTTTGCCATCGGCGATGTACTGTTTGGTGATGTGAACCCGAGCGGAAAGCTGACTACGACTTTCCCGAAGAGCGTGGGACAGATTCCTTTGTTCTACAACCACAAGAACACGGGTCGCCCTCTTGCCGACGGTGCATGGTTCCAGAAATTCCGCAGCAACTATATAGACATAGACAATGAACCGCTTTATCCCTTCGGTTTCGGTTTGAGCTATACAACATTCTCTTATAGCGACGTGGCTTTGGACAAGACTAGCATGACGGATAAGGGCGAACTGACTGCTACCGTGACTGTGACCAATACCGGCAAGAGAGACGGTGCCGAAGTGGTCCAGCTTTATATTCGTGACCTTGTGGGAAGTGTAACCCGTCCGGTGAAAGAGTTGAAAGGCTTTGAAAAGATTTTCCTGAAAGCCGGCGAATCTAAAAAAGTATCTTTCAAGATTACCCCCCGAATTGCTGAAGTTCTACAACTACAATCTTGATTTTGTATGCGAGCCGGGTGACTTTGAGGTGATGATTGGCAGAAGTTGCCGGGACGTAAAAAAGCAGCGTTCAAGTTACTCTAACTGATTCCCAAGGCGGCAATATGCAGCATTCGAGTCACTGCGTTGAAATGGCATTGTTGCTGCATATTGTCTGCATTTTCACTGCAAACTATATGCAGTATTCTTGCAGTATTTGCTTGACTTGTGTAAGATCTGTCTCTTATACACATCTCCGAGCCCACG
>ENA-OXWO01000598-OXWO01000598.1-human-gut-metagenome-genome-assembly--contig:-NODE-598-length-10164-cov-4.424176_pt1 | contig 10164 bp, 6 predicted proteins | sample MGYA00244690_ERZ652723 | MGnify/ENA primary metagenome ERZ652723 (study PRJEB26926, sample SAMN06164725) | human gut metagenome | biome: ENVO:00009003; feature: ENVO:2100002; material: ENVO:00002003...
CTTCCATCCAGCAACTGCTTTGCCACGCCGTTCCACGGACTCGATGCAAGTCCCGGATAGTTTACGCTGATTCCCGGAATGGTTTCCAGATAAGCCGCAAGCTGCATTGCGTTGTCACACGCCCGCTCCATACGAAGCCCCAGTGTCTCCATACCAAGCAGATTATAGTATGCAGTCTGCGGCGCCATACAGGCTCCCATGTTGCGGAACAATCCGTTTCTCAGTTTTGCAGTAAAGGCAAATTTTGCAAACTTTTTATAGTCCTTCATACCCGGATACCGCTCCAGATCCCATTTGAATCTTCCCGCATCGGTGATCACACCACTGATGGCACTGCTGTTGCCGTTGATGTATTTGGATGTGGAATTGATTACGATGTCTGCGCCAAGTTCGAGCGGACGAACGAGAAACGCGGTAGCTACCGTATTGTCGATCATGAGCGGAAGATTGTGCCGCTTTGCGATCTCTGCAAGTGCCGGGATGTCGGTCACATCCAGCTTTGGATTTCCAATCGTCTCCGCGAAGATGACTCTCGTCTTATCCGTGATCTTGGATTCGAGATCTTCCAGATCATTCGTATCTGCAAAAATTGTTGTAATCCCAAACGCTTCCAGATCGTGGTAAAGATCAATCGTTCCTCCATACAGGCTGGTGCTTGTGATGATCTCATCACCACTTCCTACGATATTCAGAAGGGCATTGGTAATTGCCGCCATGCCGGATGCACAGGCAACGGATGCCACACCTTTTTCCAGAACCGTCATGCGTTCTTCAAATGCTGCGATGGTCGGGTTATTGATTCTTGTGTAAGAATATCCAGCAGCTTTGTTGTGAAACAGCTTCTCATGCTGCTCTGCCGATGGCTGAAAGAAAGCACTGGACTGGTACACCGGGGTAAGTGTGGCTCCGGTCACCGGATCTCCGGTTTTTGTACCATGTAGTAGTTCTGTGTTGAATCCCATTTCATTTCCCCTAATTCATACTTATCTAATAGGTTTAATATGTTATAGTTAATATACCGCAATCATACCCTATTGTCAACCTTTTATTTCCACTTATTTTTCCAGCAAAAAATCCCCGCTGGTTAAAACCAGCAGGGATTCCATTCTCATAATAAAATGATTATTCTGTCCAGTGCTCATCCTTAAATACGATGCGGCGGTAAGTCTCAAAATCAACCCACTTATTAAAGAAGTTCTCAGAGATCTCACTGCCCTCTGCGGAAAGCTCCTTCTTGAACGCATCCACATCTGCGGCACTTGTTACATGAACTGCAAATCCACGGCCGTTGATGACAGGCACATCGTTGTATGCAAAGTCAGCAAGCGGAATAATTGCAGTAACCTTCTGGTCACGGATGGATACCGCTACCTGCTCACGCAGAACAACCACATCAAAGCTGTCCGGATACTGATACGTCTCACCCTTGACCGGAATCACATCACCGATCGTGTAAGTTTTATCGGAAGGCTGTACCTTAAAGACATTCATAGCCTCAAGGTCATAGTAATATTCCTCGAAGATATCTCCGTTTGCCTTGAGATTTTCGTGGGCAAATGCGCATTTTAAGTCTTTCGTCTCATCGAGCGTTGGATTTTCCACAACACCACATGCGGAGGTCATGTTGGAAATACGATCGATCAGGATCAGTTCTCCCAATGTCTTATGCTTTGCAAAAGCATCAATGACGATCTCTTCCTGCAATACCAGATCGCAGACCGCAATCTCGTTCTTGCGCAGGCGGCCAACCGGAATAAATTCACCGGTGTTGACATCAATCTTGTACTGGATATTCTTTAAGATACCCGGAATCGTACGTGTACCGAGTTTTACGAGATAATCTTTGCCGACGGTCAGTTCCTCATCGTCCATCCAGAGGATTGTTGCGGTAAATTTCTTGCTGACCGGAAGCTTCGTATCTTTTGCGAGAACACATCCGCGGGATACATCCACTTCCTTGTCAAGCTGGATGGTAACTGGACGGCCTGCATCTGCAGTCTGTGCATCTTTATCTCCGACTAAAATGCTCTTTACTTTTGCATGCTCATTGCTTGGCAGAGTCACGATTGTATCACCGACCGATACAGCGCCACTCTCGATCTGTCCCTGGAAACCACGGAACGTGTGATCCGGACGGCAGACACGCTGTACCGGCATATAGAAGCCTTCTTCCTGCTTCTTTTCGCTCACATCGATATTCTCTAAGTAAGCAAGCAGTGGCTCCTGCGTGTACCATGGCATATTGTCGGAATGGGTGGTGACATTGTCACCCTCGGTTGCAGATACCGGAATGATCTTGACACTTGCTAAATGCAGTTCCTTGGAAAGTTCCTGAATCTGGTCAACGATCTCCTTGAAACGCTCCTCACTGTAATCGACAAGATCCATCTTATTTACAGCAAATACAAAGTAACGGATTCCCATCAGTGCACAGATTCTGGCATGTCTTCTGGTCTGTACGAGCACGCCCTGCTTTGCATCCACAAGGATAACGGCAAGGTCTGCAAAGGATGCACCGACTGCCATGTTTCTTGTGTACTCCTCATGTCCCGGAGTATCTGCCACGATAAAGCTTCTCTTTTCAGTTGTAAAGTAACGGTATGCCACATCAATGGTGATACCCTGTTCACGCTCTGCCATCAGTCCGTCCAGAAGGAGGGAGTAATCGATTGCGCCGCCGCGGCTTCCTACTTTGGAATCCAGCTCCAACGCTTTCTCCTGATCTGCGTAAAGCAGTTTGGAATCGTATAAAATATGTCCGATCAGTGTGGACTTTCCATCGTCTACACTACCGCAGGTAATAAATTTCAATAATCCGCTCATTTTAGAAATAACCCTCCCTCTTTCTTCGTTCCATGCTGCCGGCTGCCTCGTTGTCAATGACACGGGTGGTCCGCTCAGACTCTACAGCACTCAAGGTCTCGTCAATAATCTCATCTAATGTGGTCGCGTTGGATTCGATTCCACCGGTCAGTGGATAGCATCCCAAGGTACGGAAACGCACATTCTTGTATTCAATTTTCTCACCCGGACGAAGTTTCAGACGATCATCATCCACCATGATAATCTGTCCGTCACGCTCAATCACCGGACGCTTTGCTGCAAAATACAGCGGCACGATATCAATGTTTTCTCTCTTTATGTATTCCCAGATATCCGTCTCCGTCCAGTTGGAAATCGGGAACACACGAATGCTCTCACCCTTGTTGATCTTGGAGTTATAAAGTTTCCACATCTCCGGTCTCTGGTTCTTCGGGTCCCATGCATGATTCTCATTACGGAAAGAGAAAATTCTCTCTTTTGCACGAGATTTTTCCTCATCACGACGTCCGCCGCCGAATGCTGCAGTAAATCCGTATTTATTCAACGCCTGTTTTAATGCCTGTGTCTTCATGATGTCGGTGTACTGGCTGCCGTAATCAAACGGATTGATGCCACGCTTTACACCGTCCTCGTTGATATACTCGATCATGTTAATCCCAAGTTTCTTTGCCGTCTCATCACGGAACTGAATCATTTCCTTGAATTTCCATGTCGTGTTCACATGTAAAAATGGGAATGGCGGCTTCTCCGGATAAAATGCTTTCATGGCAAGATGAAGCATTACCGAACTGTCCTTTCCTATGGAATAAAGCATTACTGGTTTTTCACACTCTGCCGCTACCTCACGGATAATGTAGATTGCTTCCGCTTCGAGTGCATCAAGATGAGATAATTGACTCATGATCTTCCTCCTTAATATTTATTCGAATCCTTTTTATTCACAACAATTGTTTCTATTGTACCATCTGTTTTTTTAATTCGCCAGTGTAACAGATCTCCTTCCGTATGAACGGTCATCTGGCTTCCCATGCCGCCGATGTCGGCACCCAGGTAATAGGAAATTGCCTCAAACGGACACTCCTTGATACAGGAGGCGCATCCCCAGCAGTCCTTCGGATACCGGATCACGGCTTTTTTGTCTTCGCCGCGCACGATCAGGCTTCCCGGACAGACATCCAGACATTTTCCACATGCCCTGCATTTCATGGAATCAATCGCGATGCTCATAGGTTTCTCCTCCTTTCACCAGATCTCTGCGGATCATCGTAATCTGATCCCCGTTCTTTTTCGAGTTTACATAGCAGAGCCATGCATCACTCTTCTCCGGATAATCCAGATTCTCCGCGAAACTGTGCCAGCGTGTCTCCTTGCGTGCACACAGATGTGCGATCACAGTCAGGCACACGGTCAGGCGTTCTTTCAGCTCATAGATAAACATCAGTTCATGCATATCGGCTGCCGCAAGTCCTTTTGCAAGGATCTGCAGTTTCTTTATTTTTTCTTCCGCCATGGCAAGCTGCTTTTCGTTGAACTGGTAATGGGTTCCGATTCCGCCTGCATACTGGTCCATGACTTTCTGCATGGCTTCCTCGAGTTCCTCAACGGTAAATGCCGGGTCCTGCTTTGTGAGAAATGCATCATACTCGGCAATTTTATTTTCAAGAACCGCTTCTTCATCAGAAGCCGCCGTATCTGCCACCTGTTCTTCGTTTAATTTCTGCACGATGGAATGGGCTGCGATCTCGCCCTCCACCAGTGCGCCGGTTACATATTTCTGTGGACAGCCGCCTGCCACATCTCCGGCAGCATAGAGTCCGTGGATCGTTGTCTCGCGTTCGGTATCTACCCAGTAACCACTGGCGGTATGACCACCTACGATGTACGGCTCAGTTCCCTCAATTTCCACGTTCTGCTCACTTGGATTTTTCCCGGATTCCACCCACTTGAGGGTCTGTCCCGGCGCCATGTTTAAGTATGCTTTTAAGAGCGATTCATCCTGCTCTGCGGAGATGCCCTCGGTGCGAAGATAACATGGTCCGCGTCCCTGTACATTTTCTTCAACAGTTCCGTACACACGCTGGGAAGTAGTCAGACCGTATTTTGTCTCATACACTTCTCCGTGTGCGTTGATCTGCTTTGCTCCGACACCCTGTGCAATCGTTCCGGTCGGAGCGATCGTATCTTTACAGCGCAGGGCGATAAAGCGCATCTCAAATGTGGTCATCTCGGCTCCGGCTTCAATTCCCATGGCATATCCGGCACCGGTGTTAAACGGCGGATACCACATTTTATGACGGGAAAAACCCGGATTGTTCGGGCGGTAAAGTCCTGCGGCTCCTCCGGTTGCGATCAGCACTTTTTTTGCGCGGATCTCGTAGGCCGTACCGTCTGCAATGGAAAAACCGACGGCTCCTTCGATCTTATTATTGTTTACCAGATAATCGGTAATGTTTAACTGGTTGATGACGGTCACATCGTCTAATTTGCTGACAGCATCTGCAAGAAGCGGCTTGAAGTTTTCGCCGTTGATCTTGATATTGCGGTTTCCTCTTGCCACATACTCGCCGTTTTCGTCTTTTAAGATGACCAGACCAAGCTGTTCCATTTTGGCGGTCACACGGTTGAGTCCTTCGGACATGGTCAAAAGCAGATCCGGCCGGACGATGCCGTCGGCATCTTTTGTGGCGTAGTCCACGTAATCCTGCGGAACATGACCTTTGGTGATATAGGCATTGAGCGCGTTGACTCCGGCTGCCAGACAGCCGCTGCGCTTGATGTTGGCTTTTTCTGCTATGATTATGGAATAATCAGATTGTTCACGGATGGTCATTGCCGCGTAGCAGCCTGCTGTGCCGCCGCCGATGATGAGGACATCCGTATGGAGTATTTTTTTTCCCTCGATTTTCATAAGTAATCCTTCCTTGTGATTAAATGTAGAAGACCTCTCCTTCCTGCATTTCCTTATTTTCTACAAGATAGGTCTGGTTTTCATCAAATATATACAGGCGGTAAATTAAGACATATACCTGTTCTCCAATTTCAACCGGATCTTTTTCAAGTGAGCGCTCGGTGACGATCGGGATACCTCCCACATCAACGACAACATCCAGATGATTTCCTCGGAATATCACATCTTTTACGATTCCACGCTCGGCGGCACTCATGTGCTGCGGTGGCTCGCTTCTGGACATGCGGACAAATTCCGGACGGATAACTGCGTGGGTTGCGCCCTCGACCGGATCAAATCCAAGCAGACGCTCATAATGCTCTACGATCGAGGAACGGCCGATAAACTGTGCCACGAACGGGGTGTCCGGTGATTTATAAATTTCCATCGGTGTTCCCATCTGCTCGATATGTCCATGGTTTGTGATGATAATCTCATCGGCCACCTCGACGGCTTCATCCTGATCATGGGTGACAAAAATGCTTGTAATGCCAAGCTTTACAACCATCTCGCGAAGCCAGTTGCGAAGTTCGGTGCGGACTTTTGCATCGATTGCCGCAAACGGCTCATCGAGAAGAAGTACCTGCGGATTCGGTGCAAGTGCGCGGGCAAATGCCACTCGCTGACGCTGCCCGCCGGACAACTGGTTCGGATAACGCTTTTCCATTCCGCTTAATCCGGTCAGTTCCAGCAGTTCGGTCACGCGCTTCTTGATCTCTTTTTTCGGCACCTTGGCAAGTTCAAGACCAAAGGCTACGTTGTCGTAGACGGTCATATAACGAAACAATGCATAGTTCTGAAATACAAAACCAATGCCACGTTTTGCCGCCGGCACATCGTTGACACGCTGCCCGTCAATATAGATATCGCCGCTGTTTGGTGTCTCAAGCCCCGCGATCATGCGAAGCAGTGTGGTCTTTCCGCTTCCGGAAGGTCCAAGCAGTGCGACTAATTTTCCTTTTTCAATGCCAAAGCTGACATGGTCGGAAGCCCGGAAGTTTCCGTAATTTTTACAAATATCTCTCATTTCCACGTACATAGCCTGACTCCTTACTGTATGCCTTTACTGTTTTTGCTTCTGTATTCAAAAATGTTTCTGAGTATCAGCACGATCACCGCAATAATGACCAGAATGGAAGATACCGCAAATGCGGAGGTGATGGAAGTATCCGTCCCCGACATATATAAGGCATCAATCTCCAGCGGCAGGGTAAATGTCTGCCCTCTGGTCTTTGAGAGTGCATTGACTGCTCCAAACTCGCCTAACGCACGCGCCGTACATAAAATGATACCATAGATCAGTCCCCATTTCATCTGCGGAAGGGTAATTTTCCGGAAAATGGTAAATCCGTTTGCCCCCATAAGCGCCGCCGCCTCTTCCTCATCCTTTCCCTGTGCATTTAAGATCGGGATGATCTCACGCGATACAAACGGGAAAGTGACAAAAATTGTGGCAAGCACCACACCCGGTAACGCAAACGTAATGCGGATGTTTGTTCCGAAAAACTGGTTGATCGCCCGGATTGCCGGATACGTCCAGCCGAGCCGTCCGAAGGTCATCAAAAAGGCAAGACCTACAATGACGGGAGAGATTGAAAACGGGATATCGATCAGCGTGGCAAGCACCTGTTTCCCACGGAAGGAAAACTTTGTCAGAAGCCATGCCGCCACGATTCCAAAAAACGTATTGACAACTACCGCGATCACGGTTGCAAGCAATGTGACCAAAAGAGCCGAACGCACATATTCGGTTGTGATCGCCTGTATGTAAAAAGCAAATCCTTCTTTCAATGCACTGAAGAGAATCGAAAACAGGGGAAGAATCAGCATAACAAATATGAAAAGAACGCTGATGGCTATTAAGATGTATTTCGTACTTTTCTTTTGTTCCATAAAAACGAACTCCCTTTCTTAAAACGAATTGGTTGGTTCCCTGTTGCACTTACACATTGTTGGTTCTGGCTGCCTGTTTCATCTGTACGATATTCACAGCAAGCAGTAAAACAAACGACAAAATCAACATTACCAGTGCGATTGCCGTGGCACTCGCATAATCAATATATCCAAGCTTCTGCATGATCACATAGGAGATCACCTGCGTATGTTCCCTTGCACTGTTTCCGGATATGTAAATGACACTTCCGTACTCACCAATTCCTCTGGCAAAGGCAAGCCCAAATCCGGTTAAAACCGGGGGCATCATCTCCGGCAGAAGCACTCTGCGGAAGGTCTGAAACCGGTTGGCTCCAAGCATAAATGCCGCTTCCTCATACTGTCCGTCGAGTTTTTCAAGCACCGGCTGCACGGCACGGATGACAAACGGAATTCCGACAAACACCAGTGCAATGACCAGTCCCAGATGTGTGTAGGATACTTTGATGCCAAGTTTTGCAAGCGGAGTCCCGAGGATTCCGTTTTCGGAATACATTTTAGAAAGTGTGATACCTGCTACCGAAGTCGGCAGTGCAAACGGAAGCTCAATACAGCCATCGAGGATACGTTTTCCCGGAAACTCATATCTTACAAGCACCCAGGCAATGATCACACCGAACACACTGTTTATAAGTGCCGCAATAAACGAACATCCGATGCTGGTCGCAAATGCATGCCGCACGGTCGGCTTCGTGATCAGGGACCAGAACTCTGCCGGACGCAGTTTTAATGCGGAAACCATCACAGATGCCAGCGGGATCAGCACAATCAGGGAAAGCATTGTCACTGTAATTCCCAATGTGAGGTGATACCCCGGTATCACACGTACTTTTTTTGTCTTATTCGTTGCCGTAGATTTCATCAAACATTGCTCCATCGTCAAAATAGTTCTTATATGCTTCGTTCCAGCCGCCGTAATCTTTGATCGTATATAATTTCACATTCAGGTCAAAACGGTCGGAAAATTCTTTCAGGATTGATTCATTGCTCGGGCGGTATCCATATTCTGCCGCCAGCCGCTGGGCATCATCCGTGTACAGATAATTCAAATATTCCCTGCTGACTTCCTGCGTGCCGTTGGCATCCGCATTGTCATCCACAATCGCCACACTCGGTTGTGCCAGAATACTGACACTCGGCGTAATCATCTCATATTCATCCGGATAACTTTTCATCGTAGTAATTGCCTCATTTTCCCACGCGATCAGCACATCCCCTTTCTGGTTTTCCACAAATGTGGTAGTGGAACCGCGTGCTCCGGAATCCATGACGGAAACCTGCGAGTAAAGTTTCTGCAGAAATGCTTTCTGTTCCTTCTCATCATCGGTCTGCTCCTTTATATAGGAAAGTGCTGCTAAAAAGTTCCAGCAGGCACCACCACTGCTCTTTGGGTCCGGGGTGATGATCTCGACCTTTTTATTCACCAGATCGTCCCAGTCTTTGATCTGTTTCGGATTGCCTTTCCGGACGAGGAAAACAATCGTCGAAGTGTATGGGGAACTGTCATCGGCAAATTCCTGTTCCCAGCCTTTTTCAATCAGTCCGGTCTGCTCGATCAGTGTGATATCATGCTCAAGTGCCAGTGTCACGACATCGGCGTTACATCCCTCCACGACGGAACGCGCCTGTGCACCGGAACCTCCGTGGGATTGAATAATATTCACTTCTTTTCCCGTTTTTTCCTTATAATATTTCTCAAACAGAGGATTATATGCTTCATAAAATTCTCTTGTCGGATCGTAGGAGACGTTGGTGATTGTCCGTACATGACTCTTTTTGCTTCCGCATCCGGTACATCCAATCAACATAATTGCCGCCATGGACAGTACCGCTATTTTCTTTACCATTGAAAATAATTTTCGCTTCATGTTTCCGCCTCCCTCGACTTTCGTTTATCATACCCCTTAATTCCTATCATGTCAATAGGTATTGTAGGAATAATTTTCCTTTCTTTCTACGGTACCATGGAAAGATTGAATTTTGCTTGAATCTCAATACGTGGATTTTTATAGCCAGTTAAATTGTAACTGCGTGGTCTGGGGCCTTTTGTTTTCAGTGGGACGGATTTGCGGGGATTGTTCTAAATATAAGTTTTTTCGATGCGACGGAAGAAGGGGGGCATTCTCTTTCTACAGAAAAATTTGCAGTTAAAGGCGCTCCCGGAAGGAAATGCGTGCAATGAGCGTTTACGGTAAAGTGATAAATACTTTGGAATCCTGACATGCTAATAGGTGGAAATTTCATTGCCGGTATTTTGTGAAACAATAGTTCTATTAAAGCCTTTATATGTTCGGGCATTATAAACTTATAAATAAAGGATGGGTTCTATATAATCAAAATTCATAGGAAAGATGTCATCGTGGTATCTATCCCAATAAATTTCATGTAAAAAATACCATTGCGGTATCTATATATTGAAAATTTAACATTCAGATACCGGAAAGTCTCTATAGATCAAAAAT
>ENA-OXWO01000629-OXWO01000629.1-human-gut-metagenome-genome-assembly--contig:-NODE-629-length-9915-cov-6.854158_pt1 | contig 9915 bp, 9 predicted proteins | sample MGYA00244690_ERZ652723 | MGnify/ENA primary metagenome ERZ652723 (study PRJEB26926, sample SAMN06164725) | human gut metagenome | biome: ENVO:00009003; feature: ENVO:2100002; material: ENVO:00002003...
ACCGTCGACCTCCTGCGTGACAGGCAGGCGTTCTAACCAGCTGAACTACCGGGCCGTGTGGTGGGAGTAACAGGGCTCGAACCTGTGACCCTCTGCTTGTAAGGCAGATGCTCTCCCAGCTGAGCTATACTCCCGAGTGTTGCCGTGTGCAACGGTGATTATGATACTATATCTTGCCTTAAAAGTCAACACTTTTTTTAAAAATTAATTAAGTTTTTTTAGAATATTTTTAATTTCATCAGTGCTGAACTCGTATCTCTTATCACAGAAATGGCACTCCACAACAGCGGGTTTACCCTCTTTAAGCATATCCTCAAGTTCATTTTTACCTGCGGACATCATGGCAGTTTCTGCTTTTTGGCGTGAACAGTTGCATTTATATGCAAATTCAGATTCGTCAAGCTTTTCTATTTTAAGTGCTCCCATTGCTCTTACTGCTATATCATCAGGCGTCATTTTGTCACTGAGCATTTGTGTAACCGACGGCAGAGTTGATATATTTTTTTCAATTTCATCAATTATGCTGTCAGGGCATCCCGGCAAAAGCTGAATAAGAAAACCGCCTGCACAATTGACTGTAAGATCAGGATTGATAAGCACACCGAGCGAGCATACGGTGGGCGTTTGCTCTGAAACTGCGTAATAATTTGTAATGTCTTCGGCAACCTCACCGCTTACTATCTGCGTTGTGCCGATAAAGGGCTCTTTTAATCCTATGTCTTTTACGACGTAAAGATAACCAGAATTTCCAAGAGCTCCGCTTACATCTAATTTTCCTTTGCTGTTTAACGGCAGTTCAACTATAGGATTTTCAACGCTGATTCTCGAGTTTCCGCTTGAATCAGACACTGCAATAAGAGAACCTGCAGGGCCGTCTCCGTTAAATCTAAGCGTTACAGTGTCATTTTCTCCCTTCAGCATAACACCCATAATTGAAGCAGCTGTCATGAGCCTGCCCATTCCTGCAGTAACGGCGGCTGAGGGTTTGTGTATTCTTTCCATTTCAAATACTGCATCGGTAGAATCAGCTGCAATTATAAAAGCAGAGCCGTCATCAGTTATATACCTTACAATTTTTCCCATTATTTACTCCTACACACAAAATACAGCCTTTCAGAAGCGTTATTAGGCTTATTACGAGTCATATCATCAAAGATACCGACTATATCAAAATGCGGCTTTAAAAGCTTTTTAAGAGCTTCTGAAGTATAAGCTTTTTCTTTAAAGTTTTCTGAATATCTGGAATATCTTCCGTCTTTCTCTTTTGTAAAAAGATCAAGAAAAATTTCAACTTCGCCATCAGATATATATTCGTTATCCCATGATAAAAAATAGTTTTCACAATCGAAAACAAAAGTCTGATCTGATAGTATTTTATTGTGTTTATATATTGTATTAACGTCAAAAATAAACAATCCGCCTGTTTTAAGTGAATCGTGCACACATTTGAATGTACTTTGCACATCGTCTATGCTTGGTAAGTGATTAAGTGAATCAAGGCAACAAATGCAGGCATCATATTTTTCCGCAAGTTCAAAAGAACGCATGTCTCCCCTGCGCAAATCAACTTTGCCGCTGCATTTTGTTTCTGCAACTGTAAGCATTTCCGTGCTTGCATCAATACCTGTAACATTATAACCGGCATTACTAAACAAAACACTGAAATTACCCGTACCGCATGCAAGATCAAGCACTTTTGACGGAGCCGAAATGCTGAAATCATTAAAAAAAGACATCATGTATTCAAATCTTTTTTTGTATTCAACATTTTCGGTAAGTTCATCATATATAGAAGCAAAATGATTATAACTGCTCATTTTCGCTTTGTTCTTTTTCTTTAAGACGGGCAAAAACCCGGTCATAACCGTCACAGCCATACTGAAGACTTCTGTTTACCCTGCTTATCGTTGCAGTAGAAGCTCCTGTTTGAGTTACTATGTCTGTATAAACGCTTTTTTCTGAAAGCATCTTTGCAACAGCAATGCGCTGGCTAAGTGTTTTAAGTTCCTGTACCGTGCAAAGATCTTCAAAAAAATCATAGCATTCATCAATGTTTTCAAGCTGTAAAATCGAATTAAACAAGAAATTAAGATTCTTATTATCCCTGTTGAGTGCCATATTATCACCTCAGAATCAAATATAATATATTTTAACACATTAAAGTCTGATAGTAAAGTATAAAATATTAAGCTTTTTTAAACAATAAAAAAGGAACATAAATATTTATGTTCCTTTAAGTATACTACCGCAAATCAGCCTTTGATCAGCTCATCATAAAAATCAAAGCAATCAAATGTAGCAAAATAGTCCTTTGGCGTTTCAGCTCTTCTGATAAGCTGAACTGAGCCGTCTGTTTTTAAAAGAAGCTCGGCTGATTTAAGCTTTCCGTTATAGTTATATCCCATTGAAAAACCGTGTGCGCCCGCATCATGAATATAGATAATATCGCCTATCTCAATTTCGGGAAGCATCCTGTCAATGGCAAATTTATCATTATTCTCGCACAGTGAACCTGTGACATCGTACTTCATTGTGCACGGCTCATTTTCTTTGCCCAGTACGGTTATATGGTGGTATGCGCCATACATAGCAGGACGCATAAGGTTTACTGCGCATGCATCAACACCAACATATTCCTTATAAATGTGCTTCTTATTTATAGCAGTGGTAACAAGAGCACCGTAGGGGCCCATCATATATCTGCCTAATTCGGTATAGATAGCAACATCATCCATGCCTTCGGGAACAAGCACTTCATCATAAACCTTATGAACGCCTTCACCTATTGCGAGAATATCGTTCGGCTCCTGGTCGGGAAGATAAGGAATTCCTACACCGCCTGAAAGATTTATAAACTTAATATTTACATCAAGCTTATTCTTCAGTTCAACAGCGAGTTCAAAAAGCACTTTTGCGAGCATCGGATAATAATCGTTAGTAACTGTATTTGAGCAGAGGAAAGAATGAATTCCGAATTCTTCAACGCCCTTTTCTTTCATAATTCTGAAAGCTTCAAAAATCTGCTCATGAGTCATTCCGTATTTTGCGTCGCCGGGATTATCCATTATACCGTTGCTGATTTTGAAGATACCGCCCGGATTATAACGGCAGCTCATTTTCTTAGGTAGCTTTCCGCAAGCTTTCTCAACTAACTCAATATGAGAAATATCATCAAGATTTATAATGCCGCCCAAATCATTGCAGTATTTAAACTCATCAACAGGAGTATCGTTTGAGGAAAACATAATGTCCTCCCCTACTGCTCCTATTGCCTTTGAAAGCATAAGTTCTGTTTTTGAAGAGCAGTCGCATCCGCAGCCGTATTCACGAAGAATATTTATAAGAAACGGATTAGGAGTTGCTTTAACGGCAAAAAACTCCTTATATCCCTTATTCCACGAAAACGCTTTTTTAAGCCGCTCAGCGTTTTTTCTGATTCCGTTTTCATCATAAATATGAAACGGAGTGGGATACTCTGCTATTATTTCCTGTGCTTTTTCTTTAGATAAAAAAGGTTCCTTTGCCATGTTCTCCTCCTATTTTTCCAAATGGGTTTCAATAATTCGTTTAATATCATCAATACCGTTTCCGTTGAGTGCGGAAAAAGGTATAATTTTACAGCCGCCGCCGATTTCAGTTTCAGCAGCTTCTAAACGTTCCTTGTACTGGGTTTTATTGAGTTTGTCCGATTTTGTAAGAACCGTTATAAATTCTATGCCGTAATTTTTGAGAAAGGAAATCATGGCATAATCGTCTTCGGTTGGCTTTCTTCGCATATCAACAAGAAGTACAACAAGCGAGATTTTTCGCTCTCCTGCTTTGAAATAGCCTTCCATAAGCTCGGCAAACCGTTCTTTTTCGGCTCTGGATATTTTAGCATATCCGTAACCAGGCAGGTCAACAAATCTGTATTTATCAACATTGTAAAAGTTGATTGTAATTGTTTTTCCGGGTACTGAACTTACCCTTGCAAGATTTTTTCGGTTAAAAAGCCTGTTGAGCAACGAACTCTTTCCCACATTTGAGCGCCCTGCAAACACGATTTCCGCTTTATCGCACGGCGGCAGTTGTGCCGAGATGCCGAAAGCTCTGTCAAATTCCGCGTCGTTGAAATTCATATTACTGTGTTACCGTTTTCCTTGTGTTTTCAGAATCTTTGATGATTTTATTTACATTCTTTCGAGAGGTTGGTGCAGGCATATACGTAAGAGCAATATCAGCAACCTCGCTGAATGTTTTTACAGGAACAAAACTCAATGCATTTTTAACTTCTTCTGATATTTCAGACAGGTCTTTTTCATTATCTTTTGGAATAATGACGGTAGAACATCCGGCTTTATAAGCAGCCATGCTCTTTTCTTTAAGACCACCGATAGCAAGAGCCTTGCCTTTAAGGCTTATTTCACCTGTCATAGCAACATCGCGTCTTATCGGAATACCTGTAAGCTCGGATAAAATTGCAGTGGTTATTGCCAGTCCTGCAGATGGCCCGTCCTTAGGTACCGCGGCTTCAGGCGCGTGGATATGTATGTCTTTCGTCTTATAGAAATCAGAATCTATTCCGTAATCATCTGTGTGTGCACGAATATAAGAAACCGCTGTTTTAGCACTTTCCTGCATTACATCTCCGAGATTGCCTGTTAAAACAATCTTGCCTGTTCCACTCAGAGCTGAAACTTCTATCGGCAGGAGAGTTCCTCCGATACTTGTCCAAGCTAAGCCGTTAACCGTTCCAACGGTATCTTCTTCGGGAATTTTCTCCTGAGAATATCTTTTCGGGCCAAGATATTTTTCTATATTTTTAGGAGTAATCCTTAATGATTTTACACCTTTTTCAAGTTCAACCGTTGCTTTTCTGCAAAGAGAAGCAATCCTTTTTTCAAGATTTCTTACTCCTGCTTCGCCCGTGTAGCTTTCTATTATTGTATAAATAGCATCATCGGTGATTTTAAACTCGCGTGAAGTGAGCATATGCTTTTTCATCTCTTTTTTTATGAGATGTTCTTTAGCAATATGAAATTTCTCAAGCACTGTATAAGAATTGAGTTCAATAATTTCCATTCTGTCCAGCAAAGGAGCGGGAATGGTTGATGTATCGTTTGCTGTTGTGATAAACAGTACCTTGCTCAAATCAAGCGGAAAATCAATATAATGGTCAGAAAAGCTGAAATTCTGCTCCGGATCAAGTGCCTCAAGCAGTGCAGAAGCAGGATCTCCTTTATAATCATTGCCTACTTTATCAATTTCGTCAAGCAGGACAACAGGATTCATAACTCCGCTTTTAATTACAGCCTCAGCGATTCTTCCGGGCATTGCGCCTATATATGTACGGCGGTGACCTCTTATTTCCGCTTCATCATGTATACCGCCAAGAGCAATTCGTACATATTTTCTTCCCATACTTTTGGCAAGGCTTTTAACTATTGAAGTCTTACCTACCCCGGGAGGGCCTGCAAGGCACAATATCTGACCTGAAAAATCCGGATTGCGTTTAAAAACGGCAAGAGATTCGATAATTCGGTCTTTTACTTTGTCAAGCGAATAATGTTCTTTATTGAGAAGTTTAGAAGCAGACTCAAGATTTATATTATCTTTTGTAAATTTGCCGAAAGGAATTTCTAAACATTTATCAAGATAGTTTCTTACCACAGTGCCTTCATGAGATCCCTGAGGCATTTTCATCATCTTGCCGCACTCGCTGAGCAGTTTATTTTTAATCTCTTCAGAGCACTTAAGCTTTTCTATCTTTTCTTTATATTCATCTGCTTCTTCAACAGGGTTATCAGTATCTCCGAGCGCTTCTCCTATTACTTTCATCTCTTCACGAAGGTAGTATTCGCGCTGGTTTTTATCGATATTTTCCTGTACTTTTTCGTGTATTTCACTTTCTATCTCAAGAGTAGAGTTCTCCTTGTTCAGCAAAACAAAGAGCTTCATAAGCCTGTCCTCAACTGAAACAGTTTCAAGTATTTTCTGTTTTTCTTCATACTCAAAAAAGCAGTTTGAACAAATGAAATCACAAAGTTTGCTGCAGTCATTTATTGAGAGAACTTTTATTTTAACATCATTAGATATCTTTGGTATATATGACGCATATCTCTCGAATTCTTTTTTCAGCGCACGTACATATGCTTTTATCTCACTTCCGTCCTGCGGAGTTTCTTCATTGACTTTGAGAAGAGTACCGGAAAGAAACGGCCTTGACTGAGTAAGAGCAAACAGATGCGCTCTCTGCTCCCCTTCAACAACAACTCTAAGATTATCTGAATTAGGTATTCTTATAGTCTGCTTGATAGTGCAAATAACCCCTATATCATACAGATCATCAATACTTGGCTCATCAACAGAGGGATCGCGCTGTGCTACAAGAAAAATCTTATCAGAGCCGCGCATAGCAGTTTTGATTGCACTAACGCTCTTTTTTCTGCCAACATCAAAGTGAAGCACCATATCGGGGAAAACAACCAATCCTCTGAGCGGTACTATCGGCATATCAATATAATCGTTATTTTCTGCGTTATTAAGATTATCGCTCATAATCATCACCTTTAAAAGATGTTAGTATTATATAATAGATACAAATAAAAGGCAAGTATTTACCTGCCTTTTATATCTGGATATTATTACTTAAAATCAGGCGTTTTTCAAATCTGACGCCCTTAATGTTTTCTGGGCTCTGTTCTCATTTCTGATAATTATGGGAGAAGCTCCGTCCTTCACGCACTCCTGAGTAATAATAACTTTTTCGACTGTAGCATCACTGGGTATTGTGAACATAAGTTCTTTAAGAACGCCTTCAAGAACGCTTCGCAATCCCCTTGCGCCTGTTTTTCGTTCAAGTGTGATATCAGCCACAGCTTTCAGTGCATCTTCCTGAAATTCGAGCTTAACTCCGTCAAAAGCAAACATCTTAGTGTACTGCTTTACAATGGAGTTCTTAGGCTCTGTCATGATTTTAACGAGTGCTTCCCTATCCAGATTATCGAGAACGGTAATAACGGGAATTCTGCCTATGAGTTCGGGAATAAGACCGTATTTTACAAGATCGTGCTGGATAACCTTATGAAGTATTTCATTTTCGTTATACTTCTCTTTTTCTATATCCGCACCGAAGCCCATTACTTTAGAGCCTATGCGCTTTTCTATGATCTTTTCAATACCGTCAAACGCGCCGCCGCATATAAACAAAATATTAGTGGTATCAATCTGAATGAATTCCTGCTGAGGATGCTTTCTGCCGCCTCCGGGAGGAACGTTGGATACCGTACCCTCTAGAATTTTAAGAAGAGCCTGCTGTACGCCTTCGCCGCTAACGTCCCTCGTTATTGAGCGGTTTTCAGATTTACGGGAAATTTTGTCGATCTCATCTACATAGATTATTCCGCGCTGAGCTTTTTCTATATCAAAATCAGCAGCCTGAATAAGTCTGAGCAAAATGTTTTCAACATCTTCACCTACATAACCTGCCTCAGTAAGAGTAGTTGCATCGGCAATGGCAAAAGGTACATTCAATATTTTGGCAAGAGTCTGTGCAAGCATTGTTTTTCCAACACCTGTTGGGCCCAAAAGCAAAATGTTGCTTTTCTGAAGTTCAACATCATCACTGCCGGCAGCTGAGTAAATCCTTTTATAATGATTGTATACAGCAACTGACAGCGATTTTTTTGCTTCATCCTGACCAACAACATATTCATCAAGCTTTTGCTTGATCTGAACCGGAGTTGGCAGAACCATGTCAGAATCCTGTGCCGCATTCGCCTTATTATTTTGCTCCGAAGATTTTTCAAGCAAATCATTGCAAAGTCCTATGCATTCATCGCAGATAAATACGCCGGGGCCCTCAATCAGTCTGTGAACCATAGCTTCGGATTTTCCGCAGAAAGAACATCTTGCAATGTGGTTCATATTATTTTTATCGTTAGCCATAAAACCACTCCGGAATATAATAATTATCTTTTGTCAAAAACTTTGTCTACAAGACCATACTCAAGAGCTTCCTGAGCAGTAAGCCAATTATCTCTTTCTGTGTCTTTTGTAACTTCTTCAACTGTTTTTCCGCAGTTAGCGGCAAGAATGGTGTTCAATTTCTTTTTAGTTCTGAGAATGTGATTTGCAGTTATTTCAATCTCAGTAGCCTGACCCTGAGCCTGACCGAGAGGCTGATGAATCATAACTTCGGCATTCGGAAGGCATATTCTCTTGCCTTTGGCGCCGCTTGAAAGAAGAAAAGCGCCCATTGATGCAGCCATACCTATACAGATAGTTGAAACATCGCATTTTATATACTGCATGGTGTCATAGATTGCCATACCGTCTGTAACTGAGCCGCCGGGAGAGTTAATATAAAGATTAATATCTTTTTCATTATCCTGACCCTCAAGGAAAAGAAGCTGAGCTACAACGAGTGAAGCCGTCTGAGAATTTACTTCATCAGAGAGAACTATAATTCTGTCATTAAGAAGCCTTGAAAAAATGTCCATAGAGCGTTCGCCGTTGCCGGTCTGCTCAATAACATAAGGTACTAATGCCATTTAAATCACTTTCCTTTAAATAATTGTAAATAATATTTCTTTAATTATTCAACAACAGCTGATTCAACAATCAAATCTACTGCCTTATTTCTCTTTACATCCTCAGCGATCTGATCAACAGCAAGAATCTTTTTAACCTGATCAGCGTCCATACCGTACTGCTTACCGATCTTTTCAGCCTCAGCATTTATATCTTCCTCGGCAGCTTCAATTTTCTCTGCTTCAATAACAGCGCGAAGTGCAACTGAAACCTTAACCTGCTTTTCAGCGCCTACTTTGAATGTTGCTTTGAAAGAATCTCTGTCCTGGCCTACATACTTGAGGTATGTATCAAGGTCAAGGCCCTGAGACTGGAGTCTGTATTCATAATCTTTAAGCATTTCGTCCTGTCTCTTATCAAACATGCACTGCGGAATTTCCGCTTCCATGTTTTCACAGATCTGCTCAAGAAGATCGTTTTCCATCTTTGATTTTGCGTCTGCTTCTTTCTTCTCAGAAATCTGCTTTTTGAGATCAGCTTTAAGCTCATCAATAGTGTTGAGGTCTTCAGATACTGACTGAGCAAAATCATCGTCAAGCTCTGGCAGTTCCTTAGCCTTTATCTCATGGATTTTGCATTTGAAAACAGCGTCTTTTCCGGCAAGCTGTTCTGCATACTCTTCGGGGAATTTAACATTTACATCAAATTCCTCGTCAACTTTATGACCGCAAACCTGCTCTTCAAAGCCGGGAATGAATGAGCCTGAACCGAGTTCAAGAGGATAATTCTCTCCTTTACCTCCGTCAAAAGCTTCGCCGTCAACAAAACCTTCAAAATCAAGAGATACTGTATCTCCGTCCTGAGCTGCTCTGTCATCAGCAACAACAAGGCGGGAGTTTCTTTCCTGAAGGCTCTTAAGCTCGTTCTCAACGTCTTCATCAGTTGCTTCTGTGTCCTCTTTCTTAACCTTGAGGCCTTTATAATCACCGAGTTTAACTTCGGGATATGTTGTAACTTTCATTTTCATTTCAACACCTGTATCCTTGCCTATAACAGGTATCTCGAGATCATAAGGTGCATCAACAACTTCAATGCCAGCCTCTGTGAAAGCCTCTGCAACTGCTGTGGGATAAACGATATCAAGAGCATCTTCAAAGAAGGTGCCTTCACCGTACATTTTTTCAATCATTGCCTGCGGAGCTTTGCCTTTGCGGAAGCCGGGAAGCTGAATGTTCTTTTTGTCTTTCATATAAGCCTGTGTGCATGCTTTTTTGAAAGTTTCGCTGTCTACTGTAACTTCAAGTTCATAGGTATTTGTATCAACCTTGTTTGATGATTTAAGTGCCATATTAAACTCTCCTGTCTTTATATCTGTCTCTTATACACATCTGACGCTGCCGACGA
>ENA-OXWO01000634-OXWO01000634.1-human-gut-metagenome-genome-assembly--contig:-NODE-634-length-9871-cov-4.443256_pt1 | contig 9871 bp, 9 predicted proteins | sample MGYA00244690_ERZ652723 | MGnify/ENA primary metagenome ERZ652723 (study PRJEB26926, sample SAMN06164725) | human gut metagenome | biome: ENVO:00009003; feature: ENVO:2100002; material: ENVO:00002003...
CCCTCAAAATCGAACAATATCTACTCTGCTTGTTTGTTACCTGTCCAAGGACTATCCATCTTTTGATGTCCTGTCCTTGCCTGACTCCTTAGAACTTATAAAGAATCTTGCATTATTCTCATCAAAACTTGCATTAACGCCAGCTTCCTTTAACTTAGATACGAACTGGTTAACATTCATATCTGATGTTATATCAATACTCTTGGTTCCAGAAGCAGTCTTAAAACTTATAGAACCATCTGTTGTTCCAACTATGTCTGATATCTTAGTATCACCTGTAATCTTGCTTCCATCAGCAGCTTTAATCTGTCCACCTGTAAGATATCCTGTTGACGCCAGCTGCTTAACCTTAAGTCTCTGTGTACCATTAACAGCAGATGAACTTGCAGAAACCTTGGCATACTTATCATTAGACACACTTGATGTCTTCAGATTATAACTTGTAGAAAATCTTGCACTTGAAAGCTTTCCACTATAAAAGCCATAAATACTTGTATTCATGGTCTTCCACTTTTCCTGCTTCCATGAAAGCTTAGTCTGTGCTTTAACAAGATTATCCTTCTTTAACTTATATGATGATACGAGTGCTGAAACAAGCGATTCTGTATCCATACCCGATACCATACCAGATAGTCTTATTGCCATAGCTTATCTCCTCTCATCAACCATGATACCTGCAAGCTCCCATGCCTTAGCAAGCATCTCAAGAGCTTTCTCTGAAGGTTCAACAAGTATGACTTCTTTGATACGACAGTTATAACCTTTCTCTTCGAGATACTCATGAAGGAAAATTGTAGCCAATCCCTGCCCACAAGCCCAGTCTATTACCGCAATCTCGCCGACAAATGTATCTGAAGGTGTATGGTCAAAAGCAATATGCAGTTTTCCCTTATGCCAATTTGTATATGCAGCTGCATAGCCATTCAATTGGTCTTCTTGATCAAAGATTTTTGCGAAATTTTTATCTCCATAGGGTAAGTCCCATGGATGACTTCGATATTCTGATGGAAGCATACCACGACACACCTCGGATATTGCATCCAAGGTAACACGAGGCAGTTTCTTTATCTTGTCTTTATACTTCGACATCTTATCTTCCTGTTATAGTTTCACATTGGAAGCCAGATTCTCTGGCTTCCTTATAGTTCGCCAATGCAAGTTCTTTACTTGTGTTGGCATAACAGTATTCGCACTGATGCGGACAAGTATCGTATTGCCCAATATCTTTGCTTACCATGCATCCACATAGGGCTCGTTGGCCCTTGTCTTTATTGTCTTTCATTTTGATGGCATAATGAACACCATCGTCAAGCATGATGGCATTTTCTGGAATAACTTCCAGCTCATCAAACAGATTTGGATTTGGATTCTTAGCTTGTATCTCCACGCCTAGCTTCTTCATCAAATCTTCGTCGCGCCATGCAAAACGAATCATCAAAGTGTCATCCACGCAGTGATTAGGTTGAATACCATATTCTTTATATTCAGGCTTCTCACCACAAGTGGCCAATTCGTAGTTCCAACCATTGGCTTTATTAAGTGCCGACAGACGCTTGGCAAACTCTATCATCTGCTCCTGTGTCCATTCTTGGTAATGAACATTGTTGCGAATGAGGTTGTTCTTAACCTTCTTATAGGACTCAATATCGGCAAAGCTAAACACCAACTTTTCAGTATAGCCTTTGAGCTGATTGCCAATATACTCAATCTTATGCAACAAATCATCCATAGAGATTTGGTCGGTAAGAATCAAGGGATCGTAACGCCAAATCACATGACCTTTACCAAGCTTATCCACAAGTCGTTTGAAGGTATCAATACGCCTCTCAACAGAAGGCACACCTTTCTCAAGCCATTCAGCGACATAGTCATTAAGGGTGTACTGAACGTAACACTTTATCTTAGGTATATGCTGTTCTAACTTATCTAAGTGAGGGATTAACTTCTCTGGATTCTTCGACCAAAACACGATAAAGCGCGTATTCTGATACGACACATAAATTTTCTTTCCATTAAACGGATTTGTCCATGCTGAGTAGCCTTTCTCCAATCGATGAAAGAACCAGTCTGCATAGAAAGCAGGAATATCCGTGCTTCTACTTGCAGACACGATTTCTGGAACCTGAGCATCAGCCCAGGCTCCGTTATCGAGTTGTATTGTTGCCTTCTTCCAAGCCATAAATTACCAAATTAAAAATCAATATCGTTTTCCTCAATGACCTTATTTACGAGATAGTCTAAAACTTCTTTATGAAGTTTTCTTCCCTCTGTAATAATGGAAACATCTGTTTTGCTTTTACCAAAGAAACCGGATTGAATTTTACTCATTAGGTCTTGGTATGCTTGCGCAAAGGTGTCTACAGTCAACAAACGATGGTCTCTCGATAAATCAGCGTATTCCATTTTAAACAGGGCATCTCTAGCATTAAAAGATCCCATATTCATAAACATCATACCTTCGTCCTTATTAACAACGGAAGAGACCGTGTATTCTAAAGCCTCACGGTTATTTAGCATTACGAGTAAACGGGTTAATACAAGATTTATATCACTTTGATTGTTTTGTATAGCAAGACTCAAAAACAAATAAGCAATACTTGATAGCTGCTGTCTGTCATCAATGTCTGTACCCATATGACAAGAATACCATCATGCCCTTACCAAATTCGCCTGTATTAATAATTTTCTTAAGTTGGCTGGGATTATTTTGAAATGACCGCCATGCTTTATAAAGCGGATGATATACAGCATCACCGTCATTTCCTACACCTAATTGTGCTAATGCTTGGCTTACGTACAATTCTGTTTCAGTAAATTCTTTTTTCACTGAAGCTGAAGATTTAGAGGATGTTCCTGTTGGCACTTTTCGATACTCAATATCCACATTACGGTCATACATATGAAGAATACACTTTACGACCTTTCCATCTTTCAAAGAAACAGTGAGTCCATAATCTGTCATATCAACATCCTGAAAGCCAAAAGGAGTCTGAGCACTTACCATATATCCTCGAAGCGTTACTACGTTAGCAGTTGATTTGATGACACGCATAGGCTTAGCTGACATCTGAGGCTGACCGGTATCGCCATTAATCATACGAACGATATAGCCATCACCGCTTTTAAGTTGATAGCCACTACAGCCATTTACATTCTTTTCAACCTTTACAGTACGTGGACATTCTTGCAGACCTTTTACAGGATTGCCATTCTCGTAACGTTGATGTTGATTCGATTCGAACACAAATGGTGCAATACTAAGTTCTGCTGGTTTGGGAGCAGAAGTTGCGCTCGTTATTTGCCTTGAAGTCGTAGCTTGCGGCTTAGCAGCCGGTTGTGGCATAGAAGTTTTTGTTTCCTTCTTTCTGCCAAATATGAAATCTAATAGTCCCATAGTGTATTGTTTTTTGTTATGCAAGGATTAAATCCAAGCGTGTTATTATTTACCTATATTCCAATTGATATTGATATTGAAAGGAAAACGAACTCAGGCCTCAATCTTGCATTTACAGGTTTAAGATTATGTCGTAGAAGCTCTACTACCTATTTATTAACGTACTTATTCAAGTTGTTTATACTCTTCCTGGAAACGTCAAAGTAGCAATTTGGCGAGCCGTCCTTTAGGCGTTTGATACGGAATCCTGCATCATACATAGCCAAGATTACGCTGCCATTGTTAACATAATTTATTACGCCTTGGGTTTCAATATGGAGAGCACGTTCTATTAAATGTTTTAGCCCATAGGATGTGGAAGACGTATTGATTCTTCCAATAGGGCGAAGATAGCACGCAATTATATCTCGTGTAGCTTGTAGTTCAAGATCATTGAAATCCTTCACATTCAAAGAATTATCACCACCATTGAAACCACCGGGAGTTAGTCCACGAAGTTCTTCTTCGTCTTCGTATTGATAGAAATCATAACCGAGGTTCTTATAAAAATCTACTGTTGGCATATCTAATTCAATTTATTATTTTATAGTTACCAACGAAGGTGTTTCAATCATTCTAGTCACCAGCGACCGGAAATTGATTTTAAAATCCTCGTTCATATATTCTTTGTAGAGCGACATATCTTTCTGGCGTTGTCTGCGCACAATTCGGTCGATAATTTTGTCAAGTGCTTCTTCTGCAGCTTGTTTATCAGGATTACCCACAATGAGTGTAAGGTAGTCGTTGTCCTGCTTGACGGCATTGACAATGGCAGTAAGTTTGACTTTCTGCTCTTCAGGGGTAGTATCCCAACCTTTGAACCATTTATCATTGAATTCTTGCAGAATTACGTCGAGTTCTTCTTTTGCATCATCACTTGTGCCTGCACCTGCCATAGCTGCTTTGGTAGGATCGAGAACAGTTTCGCTAGAATCTAATTCTATCTTTTCATTCAATCCTGTACGGCGCAAACCATAAGTATTCAAGTCTACTGAATCCAATAGGTCTTTGAGGTCGTCACGGCCAGGCACATCTACATGCAAATTGGGAATTAAGAAACGAAGGAACCAGAACATCTTTTCCCAGTTGAGCACCTCATAATCCATGATGGCAGCTACACGAGAATAGACTTTTACAAACTGCTTGCATTTGATTTTGAAGTCTGCTTTACCATTCTCATCAAACTCAATCTCGTGGTTGAATCGATGAGCTGCAGCATCTGTAATGGGAACCCATTTATCAGGTTCTGCACCACTCATATAGATTTCCATGAATTGTTTGACGTCTTCTTCATCAAAGACCCCGATAGACAACAAAGTACTACGCAACTCATGTAGAATGTTAACGTCGGTAGGTTCAGACAAAGTTGTAGAAGTGTAAAAGGGACTGAAACTCTCTTCCATATCGTCCTTCTTATTGTAGAAGTCCAAAATAAAGAGGTCCTCACTACGCTTAGACAAATCTGGGGCTGCACGATTTAAGCGTGATAACGCCTGTACTGCCAACACACCTGCCAAAGGCTTATCAATGTACATGGCGCATAGTTTAGGTTGATCAAAACCTGTAAGGTACTTGTTGGCCACCACTAAAATTCGATTTTCGTCTGATTCAAACCTTTCTGCTGTTTCTGTTTCTGCAAAGCCATTTAGTCCGGCTTCGGTATAGGTAACGCCATTTACCTCTTTTTCACCAGAGAAGGCGATGAGAACTTTGTAAGGCAACTTTAGTTTTACCACAAGGTCGGTTAACGCTTTATAGTAGTGGATGGCGCATTCTATGTCCTTTGTTACAACCATTGCTTTGGCTTTGCCCTTTAGCTTTCGCTGGCGGAATACTTTACTATCGAAGTGCTGGAGCATAGTATCTGCCTTCACTGCGATGGTGTCAGGATGGCGCTCCACTGTACGACGCAGTAACTTTTGAGCTTTCTTTTCGTCATATTGTGGGTTATCCTCAATCGACTTGATAAGCTCATAGTAACTCTTATAGGTGGTATAGTTCACTAGCACATCCAAAATAAAGCCTTCTTCAATGGCCTGCTTCATACTGTATAGGTGGAAAGGATGGAATTTTCCTTCTTGATCTTGCCAACCAAAGCGCTCTAATGTTTCACGCTTCGGTGTACCTGTAAAGGCAAAGTATGAGCAGTTGCTCGACATCTTGCGGTCACGAATTAGTTTGGCTATCAACTCGTCTGTATCAGATCCTTCTTGGTCTGGATCACGTTGTACTGTAGTATTCATTTTGTCTGCGGCAATCCCACTTTGTGAAGAGTGGGCTTCGTCAATGATGATGGCGAAATTATGGTCACTAACGTCAGCAATAGTCCCACAGATAAAGGGAAATTTCTGTATTGTTGTTATCACAATTCTCTTGCCACCTTCTATAGCTGTTTTCAGTTCGTTTGAACTATCTGCATGAGCTATCGTTTTCTCACTTTGACCGAATGCCTTAATGTTATCAGTAATTTGTTTATCAAGGATACGACGGTCTGTTACAACAATCACAGTGTTAAATAGCTGTTGTCCCAATCCACGAGAACGCACAGTGCTTTCGGATAAAGCACAAGCCTTAATCAACTTAAAAGCCAGCCACGTCAATGAGTTTGATTTTCCAGAGCCTGCTGAATGTTCAATCAGATAACGCTTTCCTACACCCTTTTCTTCTACATCTGCAATCAGTTTATCTACCACATCCAATTGATGGAAACGTGGAAAGATTAGTTTCTTGGCATTTCTAAGGATATGAGGAACTTTTTTCTTTGTTTTCGTTTCTCCATAATCAAAGAGCGCGTAGTTCATGATGATGTCCGATAAAGTGGCCTTTGTCAGAATGCGCTCCCACATATAGGAAGTCTTGTAGCCATTTTCGTTTACAGGATTTCCTGCACCAAGGCCGTCAGGCAGACCTTGATTGAAGGGCATAAAAAAAGTCTTTCCTTCATTGAGCCGTGTGGTAAAATACACTTCATCTTTGTCCATGGTAAAGTGCGCCAAACATCGTCCGTAGTTCAGCAAAGGTTCTTTTGGATTGCGCTCTTCTTTGTACTGCTTGATGCCATTATAGCGAGCGGTCTGTCCTGTCCATGGATTTTTCAGTTCGATGGTAAATAAAGGCAATCCGTTCACACTAATCAGCAAGTCAATCTCCTGTCCGGGATTGGTTGATGAGAATGTTTGCTGGCGCGTTACGCAGAATTGGTTTTGTGCGTAAAGTCGTTTGCTCTCCTCACTGTCAGCCTCGGAAGGTTTGGGATAGAACAGTTTAATATCTTCAAGATTATCCAAATCCACACCTTTTCTTAACACTTCCAGAATGCCCTTGGTGGAGATGATTTTGGATATTTGTCTTGGTAAAGATTTTTCCAAATCTTTACCCTTGTGCTCTTTGAGCTTTTCGCTCTGCGTAGCTTTCAAAAATGACCATAAGCGCACAGTGTCGACGGCCAACTCTTTATTTAGGTCAGCAGGACGGCCCCAGTAAAACTTTTCGTTACCTGGGTTCTGCGTGTCAAAGTCAGCTATTTCTTTATTATGTTCTCGCTCTTCTTTAGTATTTCCTACAAGTGCTTGTTCTATCAGCCACTCAAAGGCTTGTTCGTTGCTCTTTGCAGATGTTACCATAAGCTTTTACTTTTTGAAGATGAATTTAACGATACGTTCGGCAACGATAGCTGTTGCGTCTTCAATATCTTTCTTTCCCCATTTATCCTTAGGGTATTTTGAAAGGTCCAGGGCCATGCCGTAACGACTGCCCTTATACCCGCGTTTACTCTGAATGGTACTGCCTTTTTTTGTCTTAAACCAGTCATTGCTGATTGATTTGTTGATGTCTTCTTCAAGCAGTATTTTATTTCCCAGTAAGTTGGCCAGTGCGTCAAACTCTTCCTTCGTTTTGATATGCGCATCCATGCGAATGGCCTCTATGTTATGTCCGCTCGCCGGCATGATATGTTCTACATTCACACGGTCGTCAAAATCAAAGTTGCGATTTTGCTCCTTAGCGTAAAGATACTCATTTAGGAAGACAAGAATGTTCTTGTCGTATTCCTTGAGATAATCGAGCACATCTTCCTTCTTCCAAGTAACTTCAATATGTTTGCTGAAATCAGCCTCAATCTGATAGATATCGTAGTTTTCGTCTACCAGACGGAAGTTCTCGTTGAAAAGGAAGGTCTTGAAATTGGAGGAAGAGAAACCTACATCACCCACTTCGATAATGGCAAACAAGCGGAGCAAGCATTCTGCTATTGGTTGTACGTCTTCAGGGCAAAGATCATTTACATCGAATCGGTAGAGATAGGCCATTAAAAACATCTTGAAGTTTTCATTAAACTTAAGCAGGAGTTTAATAATGGGGTAATCCTTTATCTTGTTCCAAGTCTGGAGTATTTTCTCGAAGGAATCGCAAAGTGCCATCGGCTCATTCAGAAGTTCTGAATGTTCGATGGTATAGTACTTACGAATACCGGGAGTGGTGACCTGGTTCAGTCCGTAGTGATTGTTCTTAGCACGGTTGATGTACATAAACTGTTGCAATACGGCATCTATATTCATCACCTTTCTTTGGCTAAGTTGGTTGGCCAACAGCGTGATTCCTTGCCATTTGTCGATGAATGTATCTTTATCGTCCTCTTTCGAAAATAATTGTGCAGAAATGATGTCGGCATCCGATAGCGGCATACCGGTGGAGTTGAGTGAATTAAACATGGTAATGGCCTGTTCTATCTGCCAACTCTTAATCTCAATAATTTGGCACTTACCTAGGAATATCTTGGCAAAGTTATTCAAATTTGACTCTGAGTACAAAAGCAACTTCTCGTAGAAATACTTGAAATTTCGGAAGAAATTGGTGTACTTATTGTCTTTTTGCTTGCGAGGTATTTTATGGACGGCTTTCTCGGCTTCAACGTAGGTCTCTGCCTCTATGATATTTTGGAAGTCATCTTTGTAGAGTTCATTGATACTCTTGTTTTCCAAGATGGTAATACCCTTTGCTTTATTCCAATCGTCTTGAATCTCTACTTGTTTCACATCATCAGCCTTATACAGAATTGTGTAGATGGCATCTTGACTTTTTGAAAGCCCCATATAGAGGGCTCTAGTATCAGGTCCTACTTGTATGGTGTCTAAAGCTTCTTTCAAGCGGAGCTGTAATGCTTTCAGAAGAAGAAGAAACGTTGTTGTGCGTTGCTGCCCATCAATCAAGTTCAGACAATTATCCGTGGAGCAATCAATAATGATTGTTCCAAAGAAATAAGGGTCGTCTGCTCCTGAGTCGATAAATGCCTCTATGTCTTGCCACAACTTATCGCAGTGCATAGTTGTCCATGAATAGCCTCTTTGGTATTCCGGAATACGGAATCTGTCATCTTTCCCCAATTTGGTATATTCACTGATAAGCCGTAAGTTCGGTTCTATATTTTTTGTTGCCATGTTATGATACTTTTATTTTGCCTGTTACTACTTCACTGATGATGATTTGCTTGCGTTCTTGAAGGAATGATATTTGTTTTTCTAATCTTCCTATGGCTAAATCAAACTCACCGACTTCTTTATCCAAATGAAAAACAATTCTTTTTTGCTCGTTGATTGGGGGAATTGGAATTTTTACTTTTTTCATTGCACCTTGCGTAAAATGAGGTACTCCCATTCCTGTTAGTAACAATTCTGTGTATTTTTTAAAACTGTCACATATTAAAAAATAGTGCAAATATCTATAGTCTAAATCTGGTTTTGGCGTTATAAATGCTAGTGAACCATTTGCAGTTGCTTCCCCTAAGGGAAGTTTATCAACTCTAGCACATTTACCAATACCGGCACCATCTTTTACTAATAAAATATCTCCAATTTTAAGCTTTATTTCAGGTGATTCATCATAGCGGAACTTATTGATGAAATTTACATTATCCCATTGCATCTTATTATTTACAATGTTGAATGCAGAAAGAAATACGTAACCACTATCAACATATTCATTTGCTTTAAGGCCTCGCCATCCAAGTCTTGCTCTAATCCTGGAAGAATAGCCTAATCTTACAAGTTCCCAATGTGATGGTATCTGTCCCAGCCAATTCAATCCTGAATTCTTCATTTCCACATTCTCGTCTAGCCCTTTCGTAACTGCACGCTGAATGATGATTTGCTTTCTTTCGTTGAGCAAATCAATCATACGCTGCTGTTGGACAATAGCTTTGTCTATTTCGGCAGTGGCCTTGTCGAGATAGGTAGCCATGGATTGTTGTTCCGCAATGGGAGGTATAGGCATATATTCAGACTTTAGCTTATTGTAGTCTATATTTTGCCCCTCTCTAATTCCTGTAACCGTGCTTTTGAGTAGATTTATAAAAATTGAAGACTTACCAAGAAACTTAAAATAATCTGTTGTAATATGGGCTGTCTCTTATACACATCTCCGAGCCCACGAGACCTCTCTACA
>ENA-OXWO01000682-OXWO01000682.1-human-gut-metagenome-genome-assembly--contig:-NODE-682-length-9478-cov-7.453253_pt1 | contig 9478 bp, 7 predicted proteins | sample MGYA00244690_ERZ652723 | MGnify/ENA primary metagenome ERZ652723 (study PRJEB26926, sample SAMN06164725) | human gut metagenome | biome: ENVO:00009003; feature: ENVO:2100002; material: ENVO:00002003...
ACATTCAGCCCATCCTTACTAAGATACGCTTCCGGTGTCGTCACATACAAAGTATTCAATAGTTTTCTCATAGGTACAGATTTTTAGTAAGGTAATTATCTACCGAAGTACAATTATTTACCATTTCCGGCATGCAGATATCTTTCAGCGAGCACTTGTCACAATGTTTCCCATATTCAGCCTTCGGGATAACCGCTTTACTAAATATATCGTGCATATCCCGGGCACATTGTCTGACTATATTTCGCAGCTCCTCCGTTATATCCACATTAACCCGATGGCGAAGCTCCCCATAAAAGAAAGAGCCGTATGGTATATGGATAGCATACATTTCTTCTATACACATGATTTGTGCTGCCAACTGCACTTCATCCACTTCGTTTCTTTTCGGTTTGCCATGCTTATACTCCACAGCAACCGGTTGCCATCGCCCCGGATAGTTGGGATGCAAAATCGTATTTTCAAAAGATGAGGAAGGAAGTAACTCTATGGCATCAGAGATTCCATAGAGTCCAAGTTCACGCGAAGCGATATTCACCGCACGTAATGTTATCTGGTCACCACACTTTTGTCTATAAAACGGATCATCTACATGCTTGTGCAGAATCTGTCCTTCGATGGTGAGACGATTATCGTTCCATTGCTGCTCAATGTGTATCAAAGCCCATTGCCGGGGACAGCACCTAAAGTGCTGAATCCCCGACAACATAAGCATATCGTCTTCATTGTACATACGATGGAATTATATCAGTTCCTCAATAGTTACATTTGATGGAGCATTCTCCTTATCTATAGTAACTGAATAGTCGATGAATGAGCGTGGTGCTCCATCGCAGACTTTCTCCACTTTTACCAATTCAAACAACTTGTTGGCGGGAGCATTACCCAATATGGAGTCATGCTTGAAGACTATCAGTTTTTGAGCACTCATCAATCCACGTGCCGCCGAACGATCCACATCGAACATGTTCTTTAAAGCTTCCCAAAATAGTTCAAGGTCTTCTTCAGAAAATCCTGTCTGTTGTGCCAAGTTGGCGGAGATGAAGCCGTGACAGACATAGAGGCCATAAGGAATGGTGGCTTTACGTCCCATTGTACGATTGCCACCATCTTGTTTTTCCGCTTCTTTCTCTGTTGCTACTGCCATACGAGTTATAGAATGTTCCGCTACAGCAATTGGATCTATAGAACGAGCAAAGGTGAACTGGATAGGGCCACGAACTTGACCCGCATTTTTACCTGTTGACATAACTGCACCAAATGTTCTGATATCGAAGTAATTATTACACATAAAACGACGTGCTGCTTCTATTTTGTCCTTTGCATTTTTTACTTCTGAATCATCATGTGCATTATCAATCAAAGTATTCAGGACTGCCTTCTCTTTGATAAATATATCAAAGCCATTCACAAGCCCTTTTGCTATTTGTACATAATTACGAACCTTGCGTTTCAAGCAGACATCCGTAACAAGTCCCATACCTGTTTCGGCATCCACACGTGGTAGATTACCCGCATCCGGATCACCATTTGGGTTACCATCTTTTACATCAAATATGTAAACGAAATCAATTCTATTCTTTAGTTCTGACATAACTTTATATTTTTAAAATTATTATTCCATTTCTTTATTTTCCTTACTCATAAAAAGGTCTTGACGTTGGTGATAATATCCCACAAAGAACCGTCCTTGATCTTGCAGGTTAAGATGTGGAGGAAATCCTTTTGCATCAAGTTTGGATATAATTTCCTGTTTCAGCTTCTCATAGAACACTTGTCCACCCGGATTCAACTTCTCTATATGATGAGTAGAAAGATTGAGCACCGTGGCAAAAACCATGGAAGGAGTTGCTGATGCAGCATTCATATAGCGTTCTCGAATGGAATGAATACCATTGGCATCCTCCTGTATCTTGTCAAGTACGGCAAACAGCCTTCCACAAAGATACCCTTGATTTTGATTTTCTTTGTCTAACATAATATCTAATTTTTTATGGTTGTTATTTTCGTTTAGTCTGTTGAGATATGCCTTGATGATAGCAGCACGCACTATATTGACGGATTGTTCTGCACGTATGCGACGAATACATGCTTGAAAGAGAGAAGCCGGATACGGCAACCCTTGAAATATGCTTCTCACCACAGCATCAGGAAGATTGGGAGTCGCATCACTTGACTTTCCTCCAAGAGTAACATTTCCAAGAATGGAATGCAGTCCCACGTACGGCTTCTTATCTTTGCGAGTGTCAACCATCTCCATATCCGTAAAATGTTTACTTATCAAACCTGCAAATTCACGCAAAGGCATCTCATTCCAATATACTACCGCAATTCTTGCCGAATTGGGAGCCAAACCCAAAATGAAGAATTTGTCATCATCGTTTGCCGATAATTTTCCGTTATAGATAGACTGGAAAGTATCATATACTAACTTTATGCGCCTGTTTGAGTCGTCATTTTCTTCTTCAATCCGCCCCAACAAAGAAAATAGACTATTTTCGGACTCTTTTGAAGCCTCGCTATTGGAGGAAGCCCAGAAAAGATAAGTACGTGAGCCCACCATAAACTTATTGTGAGAATCCGAACGCAGCAAATGATTCAATGCGGTTGTATATGCAAATTCAGCTTCTTCTGATATTGGAGCATTGTATCCTTTAGATTTCCCATACGAATCATACCCGGAATTAACTTGAAATGCAACTAGTTTAGCTGTTTCTTGGCTTCCAAGTATCTTTGTAGCAGTTGTAATCTCTACAACTTTTGAATATCTCCCTGTTATCAAACAAAGATTTCCTGCCACGCCATGATTCTCGTCAAACAAATTTATCAATTCCCTTTTCGAAGCCACTATTTTCGTATCCCCTTCTATAAGGAAAGAAAAGGTAGAATATTTCTTATTAAGATTTTTGGCTATATCATCCCATAAAGAATCTTTCTGCATAGCCCCAACTATAAAAGAATGGTCTTGCTGATAAAATGCATAAACAGCTTTTATGTCCTCATTATCCGGAAAAGCATCATATATATCTTTTACTTTCGCCTTAAATACTTCAAAGTACTTACGTATCTTTTCCATATCCCCCTTATCGGAATAACCAAATACATATTTACAATTGTCATACAAATAGTTTGCAACAGGGGCACTTGACCGGCTAACACTTTTCTTAACAAGAAACTGCTGTGCCGACTTCTTATCTATGCGCCTGTCTTCAAAGCGCAGAAATTTTCCACATCTATCAATAACAATAATAAATCCAATCTCTTTGTATTCTAAACCAAAAGGGGCCACATCATCTCCACTTCGATGATAGTAATCATATAATGCTTTCAGTATCATCTCAACACCTCCTCACTATCTTTATCCGGTACAACAATCACTCCCTTTTTCATTTGGGCTCTATAAAACATAGCATTCGGTTTTTGTGGATTTTCCTCAAAGTCCATATCATAAAGCATAATGCCGAAATCCCTGTCTTCGGCTAAGGGATAATCAAGATTATCAGTACTTTCAATATACTTCCAGTTTGCAGAAAACTCACGACATCCGAGATAGGGCTGCGTAAAACATTGCCCTTGTGATGCCCTGCGTTCGAACATCTGATAATACTTCATAGGATTCTCGTCGGCACTTGGCTGATGCTTGGCAAAAGCCTCTTTCGGACGGTCTTTTACCGGAATAAATACTAACTTAGCATAAATTCGGTAACGCACATCCAGCAGAAGCAACGTGTTCTTCTGCTGGCGTGTCTTTCCATCATCTATATAAATTGGTTTCATGCTGGAATTTACCACCGCTCCAACTTCATTCCGTCTAATGGTAGCCCATTTAATAGGCCTGAATACCTCAATCTTGGTTATCTGCCAACGCATGGCATAACGTTTAAACAGTATCGCTTCAAAGATGGCGCGTGCCGCCGATGGCGTAATGACATCATAACTTACACGCTCTACTTTCAACTCCGGACGAGTGAAACAAGCCCAATCGCCCCACACCTCCAGACAATATTCTTTATCTGTATATTCCATATCATTCATCGTTTTCCTTGTTTTCCAATAAATCTTCCGGCTTCTGACCTTCAAAAAACCTTTTTGCCGACAAGGGAGTTACCACTTCACGACCGGTTTTTTGCTCCAACTGTTCGCGTGCCACACGAGCCACATCACCACCGTCAGCCGCACACTGCATATTTTCACCCAATGTCTGAGGATTTTTAGCTTTAGTAATACTTGTCGTAGAGAGTTCGGCCAGCATATTAAGAACCAATTCTTCATTGGTCATATTGTCCCGGAGATTTTCTTTCTTCAAGCCCTTGAACTGTTTGTACTCCTTTGCCGACTTTCCGGTCCATTGCTGATAGATAATGTCTGTAAGAGTAGCATATTGAACACCTTCCTCTACATTATGTAGTTTCCATTGATCTGTAAGATCTTTACGGATTTCAATGCTCTTCAAGCGTTGGTTTATCCAGTTGTCAGAGTAACCAAGTCGCTTGTAGTCCATCATAGCTTGCTCAATACTCAACTCAGGGTCTTGCATCTGATCAAGACGTTCGGATGCTACATGTGCCATCCATTGCTTGAACGGTTCTGCCTTGGGAGATGGGATAGACTGAATGATACGTAGTAGTTGTTCTGTATCAGCCACATCTGTAAGTCGCATCTTACCGTCTGTGGCTTTCATTTTCAAACCGTGACAATTTGTCACGGTTTCATTTCCCTCTTCTTTAAGTCTTTGCTTTAACTTACGCCAATAAGCAGTTGCATCAACACTGTCTGTTAAAACTGACACCACATCAACTATCGAAAAATACCATTTTTCCTTTTCATCATCCCACACGGTGCGGACTTTACGTTCTTCAAACAATTTCAATGTTTCTTTCTTTGTCATATCCGTTTCTTTATATCATTAATACTTCCTCCAGCCAATGGTTATCAAGGCTGAGACCTGTGGTTTTATTATACTGAGACCTGTCTGCCAATACATATATTCCTTCCAATATTTCTTCGACAAGCCCATAGCCTTTCAGTTGCTTAAAATCATAGGAACGGATGCCTACAGTAAATTTCGCCAATTGCTTCACCAACGAGTAGGTACACCCCGATTCTTTCAACTGCTCTATAAGTTCCATGCTGTTTTCCCAATTTACGATAACATTTATACTTGTATCATCAATCAGGCGAAATTCTTTTGATGCAGTTTCAAAACATAGCTCAGTAGGTTTGTAGAGCCAGTGCTTTATATCCTTTTCATCAAATGTTTGTTTTCTGCTATACAATTGACAAAAATAGGCTTTCATGGTAGAAGGAGCAAACCAATCACTATCTTCCGGCAAATTCAACCGAGCATTGTTGGAGTCAGCCATTGAACCGAAGAGCTTTCGCTTCTCTGCCGCCAGACTGAACACAAATGTATGTCCCATGGCACTTCGTCCTTCCCGATTGCACCGTCCCGCTGCTTGCAATACAGAATCGAGTCCTGCTTCTTGACGGAACACAACCGGAAAGTCTATATCCACACCGGCCTCCACAAGCTGGGTTGCAATGACCCTGACAATCGGCTGCGACTCATCCTTCAATAAAGTTTTTATTTTACCAATAGTTTCGTGTAAGTGGGCAGGGCACATCATTCTAGACAAATGCAATTTCACTCCGTCATTGGGCAAACGGTCATACAGCTCTTTGGCATCTTTACGAGTGTTCACTATGCACAACACCTTATTATATTCAGACACCTTTGCAGCTATCTCATCGTATGTTTTTCCTGTATCATCGATTGACAACTTCACACGGCGAAGCTGGTCATGCAAAGCAAATTCTTCCGGAATAATTTCCTTGATATGTTCTATTCCCTTAAAATCAGCTTTAGGATTTGTTCCTTCTATCAGACCACTCAGTACCGGCTGGCTTGCCGTGGTAAACAATACCGAAACCCCGAACATTTCCTGATACGCTTCCAGCGCATCGACTATCGGCCGCAAGAAGCCGGTTGGCAACATCTGAACCTCATCCAAAACAAGAATTGAATTTGCCATGTTGTGCAGTTTGCGGCAATCAGATGTTTTATTGCTAAACATAGATTCAAAAAGCTGTACATTGGTAGTGACAATAATGGGATAGTCCCAATTCTCTGTAGCCAATTTTGCTTTTTCCCTATTTTCCTCGTCCTTAATATCATCGGGGTCGAAATTACTATGATGCTCCAATACATTTTCTTCACCAAAGATTTCCTTCAAAAGCCCTGCCGTTTGCACAATGATACTGGTATATGGGATGGCGATGATGATACGATTCATTGAATGGCTTACAGCATGCTTCATGGCCCATAACAAAGAAGAAAGTGTTTTACCGCCTCCCGTCGGAACTGTAAGACTATAAAATCCTTTTTCGCTTGAAGAAGTTCTACTGCATTGTTCTTTCACTTGCTGGCGGATGCGGTTCACTTTCGTATCGGCTGCATTCGATTGCAGTTTTTGCATATATGCCTCCAGCTGTGGAAGCAAATCGGCAAGCGTAGCCGAATTTCCCCGCTTCCGCCATGACTCTACATCCATAAACCGTTCTGTATCGAGCCGGTCGGCATCTACAAGACAGGAAAAAAGCATACGGGAAAGGTGATGAAAGTGTTTCCATTCAACCTTTGATTTAGAAAAAGGTGAATCAATAAATTCTTGGAATAATAAAGGTTTGTTTATGCTAATGTCACCCTCGTTTATTTCTTTGGACAATAGCCTCTCTTTCAATATGTTTTCCACATCCCCGAAATCATGTAACCCTGTGTGATGAGAAATAATTTGGTTTACAAGAAGCTGGGAAACATCCTTTCCCATAAGTTCTTTTGCCAATATTCCACCCACAAAAGCATGGGTATGATCATCATAGCGCTTCTTGTCACTCGTAGGCAAACCATTCATCTTGCGTATGTATTGCTGGAATGCCGCCCGTTCCTTTCCTTTGTCATGAAGTAGGCCGAGCGCACGCCCCCAAGAAGGAAGTCCGAACTGCCCGGCGAAGGATGCCGCCATATCAGCAACCCCCTTTTGATGTTCATCATTGGTTTGTATCATCCATTGACCATTATCCCTATTTTGATACAAATGGGATATCAACTGATTTTCCTCTATCATCTGATTAAATTTATAAGGCTAGCATTCCACAAATATAGTGAATAATATCAGACTCTCGCAAAAGAAAATCATATTTCAAGTCAGCTCCATCAGTTTTCATCCTTAAAACAAGAAATACAACCAACAACGACAAGAACAGGCATTCCGCTTTGTCGCCTCTACGCGGAAAAAAGAGAACAAACCATTTCGGCGGGATACAAAAATTTCCGTCACTACATCTCTTTTAGAATCAGTAAGATGTAGTGACGGAAGAAAAAACAATCTGATTATCCACATAGGTAATCCAGCATTTATATTTCAATACAAATAACGTATAAAGCAAACGTTATCGGGCATTCCCATGTGATGCAATCATCCATCAATGAAGCTTTTATGGTATGATTGCAGATAATTAGTAAACATCAAGCTTTCACCACCGCCAGCAGCTCATCCGGTGTAACCAGTGACTGCTCGCCTGTAGTCATATTCTTCAAAGTCAGTTTCCCTTCGTTCATTTCATTTTCACCAACAATAGCGACAAAAGGAATCTGCTTGTCATTGGCATATCCCATCTGCTTCTTCATTTTAGAAGCATCCGGATAAATTTCAGCGCGCACCCCTGCTTCACGGACTTTTGCCAGGATAGGCAGACAATAAGCAGCCTCTTTATCGCCGAAGTTTACAAACAACAGCTCGGTTCCGTTCACCGCTTCTTTCGGATACAAATCCAACTGATTCAACACATCAAAAATACGGTCGGCTCCGAAAGAGATACCTACACCAGACATACCATCCATACCAAAGACACCGGTCAGATTATCATAACGGCCACCACCACTGATGCTGCCAATCTGCACATCCAAGGCCTTCACTTCAAAAATTGCTCCTGTATAATAATTCAAGCCGCGAGCCAAAGTCAAATCCAATTCCACTTCACTCTTCACACCCAGTGCAGACACGGTTTTTAATATGAATTCACTTTCTTCCACTCCCTTTAATCCCGCTTCACTGGTAGCAAGGACAGTCTTCAAAGTTTCCAATTTCTCTTCATTGCTTCCACTCAATAAAATAATCGGCTGCAATTTATCAATAGCCTCTTGAGGAATCCCTTTAGAAGCCAATTCCGCATTTACATTTTCCAATCCGATTTTATCCAGTTTGTCAATGGCTACGGTAATATCTACAATTTTATCAGCCTCCCCGATAATCTCGGCAATACCGGTCAATATCTTACGGTTATTGATTTTAATTGAAACACGTACTCCGAATTTACCAAATACACGGTCTATCATCTGTACCAGCTCCACTTCATTCAATAAAGAATTGCTGCCTACCACATCGGCGTCACATTGGTAAAACTCACGGTAACGCCCTTTTTGGGGACGATCCGCACGCCAAACCGGTTGGATTTGATAACGTTTGAAAGGAAAACTTATTTCATCACGATGCATCACCACATAGCGGGCAAAAGGTACGGTGAGATCGTAGCGCAATCCTTTTTCACAGAACTTGCTCGCCAGCTTTACCGCATTGCGGCTCAGCAATTCCTCATCGGTAATGCCGTTGAAATAATCACCTGAGTTCTGTATCTTAAACAATAACTTATCCCCTTCGTCACCGTATTTTCCCATCAAGGTAGACAAATTCTCCATAGAAGGAGTTTCAATCTGCTGATAGCCGAAAAGATGAAACACATCACGGATCGTATTGAATATATAGTTACGTTTCGCCATTTCCACCGGCGAAAAATCTCTCGTTCCTTTAGGTATACCTGGTTTTGCTGCCATAATGATTCTATTTAATTTATTTTGAGCCACAAAATTACACTAAATATTTCATTCGTAAAAAGAATACTTCTTAATATTGCTCATTGCCGGCAATATTAAGAAGTTAAACAGCCGGTGCCTTAAGTGCATATCTCAGGTAAGCATTCGGCCTCGTGCGTGTTTCTCTCCAAGTTATAATAAAGTCAAAAGCCAGACGAAGCATGTCTGGCTTTTGACTTTATTATAGCTTTCCTGTTTATCCTTTCCAATTAAATGGCAGTAAATCGGTGTAATCGTTTTTCTCTTCTCTTTCTTTCTCCTGTACCCTAATCAGCACGTCCTGCATCCATAGTTTTGGGTTCACCTTATTTTCCCTACAGCATCCCATCAGTGAAAAGAAAATTGCCGCTGCATGTGCTGCCTCATGTGATCCGGAGAAGAGCGTATTTTTTCTGTTTAAAGTCAACGGCCTTATAGAACGCTCCACCGGATTATTGTCAATGCAGAACTGTGCGTCATTGACATATCCGGACAGTTGTTCAAAGCGTGTGTACATATAGAACATGGCCTTGGCAATAGGCGATTTATCGACCGTATGTCCATATTCCT